>Ga0209488_10000852_pt1 | contig 25831 bp, 26 predicted proteins | sample Rivendell_Oct201_8_FD_188349 | JGI IMG/M metagenome (GOLD analysis project Ga0209488, IMG submission 188349) | Vadose zone soil microbial communities from the Eel River Critical Zone Observatory, Northern California, USA -... | ecosystem: Environmental > Terrestrial > Soil > Vadose zone >...
CGGCGGCGGAGGTGGTGGGGGTGGTGGCGGCGGCGGCGGCGGCGGTGGCGCAGCAAAGGAAGGTGAAAATGAAAGTTCATGGGGTGATTGTGGGGCTGCCGGTGGTGGCGGGGGCGGTGGCGGGGGGGGAGGAGGCGAAAGCGGTTGCGGTGACGGTGACGGTGACATAAAAACATCCGAAGTTTGAGCCGTCTCTTCAGATGATGTAGCTGAGATTACTAGAGGTGTCGCTTTGGCGGGTCGTAGCGGGGGAGGTGGTGGAGGGGCGACTTGTGCTTTGAACTCCTTCTCTGTGATGAACTTCGGTTTAGCAGCTAATTGGGTTTTCAAGTCTGCTATCTCCGCTTTTAGCACGGCTAGTTCTTTCTCTTTCTGGGCCATCTTCTCGATAGCCTTGGAGGCAAGGAGGCCCGCATCGACATCAGTTTCTGACTCTCTTGATTCTTCTCGGGACCGGAACCGTGAATACACAGACTCAAGAGCCCGTTTCAAGTAAAGGAGTTCTTTATCTTTCTGTGCAATAGTATGCTCCAAATCCGCTACCTGCAAGTGCGCGAGGTGTTGAATAAAGAAACATTTACTCGATGCGAAAACCGACCTGAGTCTTAAGCTCGGCGATTTCATCCATAACGCTAGTCCATTTGATTTTCTCTCGCTCGCGCTTAGCTCGTTCATCCTGTTTTGTCGAGTAGAGGAACGTGGGACAAAATTAACACAGCTACACATTAGTACGTGGGGGAAGCGAACACTTTCACGGACCTCAACGGGATTTGAAAGCTTCAAGTGGTCGAGTTCGGACTGCAGTCGCAAAACATGTTGCTCCTTCTGAGCCAAGCGCTGCACTAGGCCATGGAGACTCTATCAGGGTGATGAGTAAGAGGAAAACGGTGGTAGGGAGTGGGTGTACATCTAGCCCGCTCTTATTACTCTGGGATCTTGAGTTGATGGCTGTCGTGCTCGTGGATATTGTCCTCAGGGTGTCGAGCTCTGCTGTCCGCTGATCAAGAAGCTCTCGCAGCTGTACGCGCTTTAGGTGTCATCAATTAAATGAGGTGTCTGGGCGTGAATTCGACCGTACCTCGGCCGTCAAGTGTTCGACTTGTCCTCGTAGGCTCTCTATCTCATCTCGGGCTACTCTCCCACGATCTGCTGCCTCGCCTATCTCAACAGAGCTGCCAGTAAAGTCTTGCACAGCTTCCGTGAAGTTCTTCAGAAATGTGGGCCAGTCCTCCTGTCTAGTTTCATGTCAGCTGCAGCCACGGACTGAGGAGGATTACCGTACAAATCGTCGATGGTGCTAACTTGCTCGACAAAGGTGGCGATGATGGAGGAGAGATTTGTCCTTAAAAAGCCGATAAGGTATAGCCGTTAGGAATGCTACAATATAATCGTGAGACGTACCTTTCGCTTTCCCGCTGAAATAGAGGGACCAGTGCCCTAATAATCGTGACGACCTTGCCATAATCATCGGGGTGAGATCTAGTCAGAACGACGAGTTCTTCGAGAGCTGACGAAATCTCAGAAGCACCGGATATATTGTCCGCGTGAAAAAGATTGGCTGCACGTTCGCGCATATCCTCTTCATCTTCAAACTTCTCTTCTGTGTAAACGTCTAGCTGTGTAATTAAGCTTTCAGGTGGCCGTATGTAGCGTAGCGTCTGGGGCACTGTGAGGGGATAATAGAACTATGGCAGGCACCTAACACTCACAACTATAACTTCGTTTAGACCCCGTCTGCTGAATTCTTCACGAAGTAGGATGCGCTCCTCCAGAGACTCAGGACCGTTTGTCAGTGCATTGATTAGGACCATGGATGATGTACGGGCATCCCAATTGCTATCGTCCTCGGGAGGAGGGGTAGTACTCCCCGTGAAGTCATTCGGATCGGCCTCAGGAAGTCGTAAAAATGAGATAAGTTCCTCGAAACGAAACGATTCCTCGAACACAACTCGGTAATCTGACATTGCCGCCATGACCATCTTGTGGCCTTCAGGAATGGCTAGGATGCATATAGCAGCTAAAAGATCGGAGACCAAAGCACGTAGTTTAGAGGACGAGTGATGCAGAGAATAGGCGATATGCGTGATTGTCGTAGATGAGGCGAGGACCGCTTTAAATCCCGGCTGTTGCAAGATATACTTAACGTCGATACGCTACAGATATTAATGTCAGCGCACCTCTGTGTTAGACAAAACCCTGAAGATTTTCATGACTTCCAAAAGTACGGCCCCTTCCATTTCCGTGAGAGGTTTCCTCTTTCCCGCCTTTCCAACGAGGCCAGCTAGTATGGCACCGAGTGCATCCAGCCCCGCCTCTGTCTCGACAAATTCTTTCACCCAGAAAACACGAGCAGTGGACAGATGAACTCGCAACGAGATCAGATGTTTCGCTAGCCTTGTGTCGAGCGCCCTGCCTTTGATACTATCAACATACCATTTCGGTGTCTTGGCTTCTTTCATTTGGCCCTTATTATGACCAGTAGCACTCTTCTCGCCACCAGAGGAAACCCACCAACTGGACCAGAGCCCCCCCGTAGTCTGGGGCTGAAGGGGTTGGGGATCCTCCGATACATTCACACCCCGTGCCTGACTAGACGTCGAATTCGACCCCGGCATGTCACCTTTCCGATTCAAGGCTGAAGCGGACGAGGGAGGTGTAGCGCTCGACGAGCCCCAACCCGAGATTGACAACCGTCTCATGAAGCCATCTCCAGTAAGCTGAGGAACAAGACGTGGTAATAGATTTCCCGCGCTAGAGGGACCGTACGTAACAGAATATGAGGGTTGTGCCCCATGCGACTGCGGTTTTGCAGAGGAGACCCTGAATTGCTTATGTTGTTCCAGAAGGTACTGCTTTCTGTCCTCGGGCAGTTGATGCATTGCTCGGCGTTGTGGCTCTTTCAGACCCAATTCATCCTACGCCGCGCCTCAGCAAACGTCATACCGTACCTGTACATCGCACATACCAGCATCTGCTCAAAGTCATTCATGTTCAACTCGGCTTCCACAGCATCAGCATGACTTGTGTGAGAGCCAGCGTCTTCGCTAGTTCGCCCCAAGAGCTTAGGCTCGCTGACACTCATCCGTTCAGGCGCGAAACTCTTCCCTTCTCTAGTAGGGGATGTAGGTGTCGAAGGACGAAGCCAGCCCTCGAACACACTGGAAAGCCGACCTTGGGAGAGAGATTGGCGCCAGTCAGCGGACTTCGTCTTCGAGGGCGGAGAGACGTCAGATACTGCTGCGCTCGCAATGGCTTGCTTCGCTGTTCCGTCACCTTCCTCCTCCTCCGTGTCTATGTCCAGGGCTGCCTTCACAGTAGACTCGGATGGCTCAACAGACAGAGAAGATGTAGATCGTGGTCGTGAGCGACGATACCACTCGTCCGGGACAGAAACCCGGAAGGAACGTCTCGCCTTGGCGGAAAATGTTGATGGGCGGTCAAGGGACTTGAACAAATCGTAAAAGATGGCGCCCTGAGAAAGTGTCACAGCCCCTACAATCGATGAAAAACAGAGATAAGCTGATAGAGCGTGGAGAGCATCATGCAACTCACTCTCGGCATCGCCTTCGTTCCAGACTTCTTCTAGTATATAGTCCACGATGCCTCCGCCGGGCACTGGCAGAGACTTGGTAAGCCCCAGGGAGTCCAGGACGCATTCGACGACATCTAGAACAGTAGTGTTCCTCGAAAAGAAGCACTTCCACATGAAGCCATCATGAATTTCGGGGACTCGAAGGAAGGACACAGAGACGGAAAGCGAAGGGTGCAAAGAGACGAGACGCAAGACAGGCGAATGAAGATGAGATGTCAGGGCGAAAGCCGAGAAATGTCGCTCAAGCGAAGGATCTGACAGCGTTGTCTGGATCAGGGGAGAGACCTTAGCCATTTCGTCCAGAATACCTGAAGTCGGATCGGTAAAGTTAGGTGACCAGTACGGAACTTCCAGAGGCACACACCATCTCCCAAGGATTCTAATTCATCTTCTTCCCACTGGCGACCCGGTGATTCTCTCCGGAACAACTGAATTGCCCAGCCCCGAGGCGGCAGGTCGCCGAGGATGTCCAACCTGACTTCATCGAGGGCGCTGAGAGAGTTAATCACATCGCCGACGGTGCTATCGGGCTGCACGGAGGCAAAATGGAGGGACCCAGAGGGTAAAGTAGTGGGGACGATGAGGGTATCATCGGGCATTGGGCGAAAAGACAGAAGAAATCAAGAGCGCAAGCACGAAAGGTACAGGAGGATATACAGAAAACCATATATGACTAAGCAAAAAACAAAAACAACACCCTACGCTTACACCTGCGACGAGTCCGTATCCACCGACGGGTGAACCATATAAAACACGCGCAAATCTCCACCTTGTGTCCCACTACTCTCATCCGTTGACGTAGGTAACGAGTTTTGTACGTCACCCGTGATCTGGATGAGATAATTATCCTGTATGCCAATATTGGGGCCTCTTAGTAGCCGATCAAGAACGGGAGAAGGCCACTGACCTTGACAAGCTTCCTTAGAACCTTCGCGATGAGTTCCTTTTCGTACTCCAATTCATCAACATCTTGAATCTCCTCCTCCTTTATTTCCAAATACCAATCGATGAGTTCATCGCGGTCAATTCCTCTTCCGGTCTCCCGCTCGATGGCCGCAAGATGCAGGACAATCAGACTCTGCAAAGTCATGTACTTGTCATGTGTAATGACCATCCTACGTTTTGCGGACGCGGGCCCACTCCCTGCGTCGCCTTGTGGGATTTGAGCGGTCATCGGGCCCTGGGGCTGCGTGCTGCTTGACCCATCTGTTCCAGATTGCTCGGCGTACATTGGGTCCGTCACTTCTGTGTCGTCAGCACCAGACATTGCAACATCCTGGCTATCGTCTTCGCTTGCTTTGGGCTGCGCATTGCCAGGAATTGTTGTCACTTCCTCCTCATCAAAGTCTATATCGTCCTGTTCGACGTGGATAATGGACTGTCGTAGGAGACTGTACGCTTCTCGCACGAAGGCAGGCGTTATCTACGAGGTGGTTTGCCTCCTCTCAATGTGTAAGAAAGAAAGGAACTCACCTCTGAGGTACAGTTTGCCCGAGCAATCGCCTCGCTTAGACGGATCATGCTCTCGAGTTGACGAACAGTGATACGATAGGAGTTCCTGCCCATACCTGTGCCATCGTCTTGGCGAAGAATCCGGTACTTCTCGACCAAAAGGTCTGCCGCTTCGGGTGTAAGCTAGCTTTAATATCAGTACTATGCATGTCTGACATTGGGTGAACAGAGCAAACCTTGGGGTTGAAAGTCCTGGCATATCGTATGTATCTCTGGAGGGCTTCTGTGCTAAATTCCGGGTGCAGAGCCTCGTCTCGGAAACGATGCACATTGACGATGTGCTTTGCTATGTTGAAGTCAACTTTTTCGTCGCCTTCGTCCAGGACGACGAAAAACAGGTCGAAACGGCTCATGATCGGGGCCGTCATCGCGACGTTTGCACGAAGCGTCTTTTTGCGATCATACCGGCCACCGACAGGGTTTGCGGCGGCAAGGATGGATGTGCGGGCGTTGAGTGTCGCATGGATGCCCGCCTTGGCGATGGATATAGTCTGTTGTTCCATCGCTTCGTGAATAGCTACTTGGTCGGAAATGTCCATCTTATCGAACTCGTCAATGGCACAAATTCCGTTGTCTGCTAGCATCAATGCGCCGGCCTCGATGGTGAAATCTCCTGTTTCTTCATCTCGGACGACCGCAGCGGTAAGACCGGCCGCAGAGGAAGCCTTTCCAGAGGTGTAAACGGCACGGGGAAGGAACGAGCAGATATATCTATCCACAGCCAATCAGCTTGAAGGTCCAGTCGCGTGAGATCAAAAGTGACCTACTTCAAGAATTGTGATTTTGACGTCGACGGATCGCCAACGATGCAGATATTGATGTCTCCACGAAGATGCATGCCTTCTGAAGTTTGCTTGTGCACGCCGCCCATGAGTTGAAGCAGCAAACCCTTTTTCACAATCTCATGGCCGTAGACAGTCGGTGCGATACTTTCGACCAGTCGAGAGTAGATATGGTCCGATTCGATCATACGCTTGAGCTCTTCAAATTCAGGCTCGGTAAGGGATTTAGCAAAGGCCAAACCACCCGTTTCTCCGTCTTCATCTTCACCTCTAATGTTCGTAGAGCCCTGCGGAGCGGTTACCATTCAAAGGATTCTCGATATCAAGCAGAATGCTCACCCTCCCGTCTGCATCTTGCACCATACAGGCCAAGAACGCCGTTTTGTACTGAAGGTCGCGGACGCCGAGACTCTTCAGTCCAGTCACGCCACTCCCCCCGATGGAGTTTGCGCTGTTTGCGCCGTTCCGATTAGCCTCTCTCTGGAGTTCTGCGTTGTTTCCACCAGGCAGGCCAAGCTGACTAACATCGGGGACAACTATGAACGAACCAGTGAAGACGCATTTATCGCCTGCCTTCGCGCGTTCGACCATCTCGGAACGAAGGATGACGTCCAGTGATCGGGGCATCGATCCCGTCGGGATTTCAGACGGGTTCTCTTGAATACGGACTTTTTGCCAGTCGGTGAACTTGGAGCTGTCGATCTGGAGCTGCCACGCCGAACGATTTCCACAAGTGGGGTTTGGGCATAAATTAGGCTGGGCATAGGAGAAAAGCGGTGGCCGTTCAGCGGGAAAATCGACTTTAGAGAGACATCAAAGGCATACCTCTGTATATTTGAATTGCTGTTCGATTTCGTGCACGAGAGCATCGCATACCTCGCATATAAAGCTTCCAAATAGTAGTTCAGGCCTGACCTCGCTCGTACGCGTCACGGTTCCGCTGATGCTCATCAAAGTTCCAATCTTGTCCGTTCTGAGATCCCGGATTGCAGAAACCAATGGCAGGTGATAGAACGCTACGCTAAATTCACGAGACTGCAGGTTTGCAGAATCCATCGCAGCAGACGTAGGATTGATTTTGAGGTATTCTGGTTCGTATTCTGCAACCAGATTGTGAAGGGCCTTGCGGAGATACGGCAGAAATCGGTAATATTGTCTTTGAATAGCATCGGCGAGGACGTCATCCTTTTGCAAGAGGTGGCCGTAGTCAACGTAAAGCGTAGTAAGTTCATACTCGCGCATGGTGTGGATTTGTTCGACATAGATAAGCTCGCCATCGCCGGCAATAGGTACATCGTCATCTGGAGCAGGAGTTCCCGAGAGGTTCACATCTTCTGTAAAGCTGAGAACTCTGGCTAGATATACAGTGCGATCACCAAGCAACGCACAACTCACGTTTTTAAAAATGTTTCAAAGGCTTCTGAAACGCTCTCGCCTACAGCGTCCTTCACAATAGGTACATCGCCATTGAGTTGTTCAGCCCTCGGCCTTCGCCTCCTTCTTGAACTGGCCTCGGTAACGTCTTCTCGAGTACCGTTCGCCTCATCTCCAAAAGTAAGCGCGTCTGTAGTATGGCGCGTTGCGTGACGGGTAGATGATTGGGCATTGGGAGACTGCGAAGGTTGTGGGGCACTGCTCGGAGGAAGAGATGAGCGAGGGATGGGAGGGGAGGACATTTGCACTGGATTCATGGGTGGGGTAGCTGGATTCGCGATGGTTAATTGAGTGGCGCGTTGCTGCCAAACGCGAAAATGCCTGCCCTTCATCTCATCACGTGATATCGTTCATGATATTATTAAGTCGCGATATTAAGAGCGATGTAAAGTACTTGGGTATCCAGATCCAGAAGAATAGCGTACTCCCATGGAGGTCTCCAATTAGGCCTCCATGACAAGACAATACTGAGCAAACTCAAAACAGCGGGCAATCAAGGTACGTAACTCGCGAATCCACACTGGCCATCCAAAAAGCAATAGGGGAACGGGGGAGCAAAAATCTCGGAATCGAGAAAAGTTTGGGAAACAAGCAGTACCAATCTGAGAGTTATAGAAGCTTGCGCGGGTTGAAGATCAGACGACAGGCCATTGACGCTGGAAAGATAACCTGAATGCACGACGTCACTGATCGTCTTAAATAAGTGTAGAAGGGAAAATATACAAAACTATCTCGCATTTCCATGCTTTTTCCCGTCGTTTCTGGGGGCGAGACAACATTGAAATTCCTAGCAATCGCGGCGATGGCTATCCTCAGCGCCATTTGTGCCAGGTTTTGGCCTCCACAGACGCGAGAGCCTGTTCCAAAAGGCATCATATGCTGGTTCATAGCCGCAAGTTGTTCCTTGTTGTCGCCATTTTCAAGCCATCTTTCGGGAAGAAAGCTCTCCGGAGACGGGAATACGGAGGAACTACGGTGTACAGACCAGGCTTGGGTGGCAACGAGTGTCCCGGGTGGTAGGGCGTAACCCATCAAATCGAAGGCCTCTGGTATAGCCGTTTTGGTACTCGAGTTTGGTACAACACGTTCGAGCAAGCTCGGAGCGGCACAGTAAAGACGAAGACCTTTGGACAGTTGGTCGTGAGTGATGCAGTAAAGATAAATAAGAAGCGAACCCTCTTTAACAAACGCATTTAAATAAGGAAGGTCTTGAAGGATGGCGATATCGGGAAAGGTCTTGCCGTCAGGCATGGCTGCGTCCAACTCGGCTTGAAGCTTCCCTGCGATATCAGCGCGACGACTGAGTTCCCAGAAAAGGTATGAAAGAGTTGTCGAAGTCGTGTCGCATGCGCCGACACTGCAGAAACACCAACAATGAATGGGAATGGCAGAAGAGTAGAGGAGGCGCACATATGTCCCATGTGTTCAGATATAACGTCCCGGTCAGAGGCCGTGTCACTCGATGCTCCAGCGTAATACCGGAGCAGGCGTTGGACAAGTGCGATCTTATCAGGCTGCTCCGGCAGCGCTCCGGAGACCATTTGCAACCTTGTCTCATATACTCTTGCACTGACAAACTAACCAACAAGAGGTTATTAATGCTCGAGCTCCTATACCTGTGTTTTGCTTGCCTCGCTCATAATCTTGTCCGAGTCGCAGATCCGACGCCAGCGGCGGTTAGGGGCAGTACATACTAATTTCCAAGCCCAGGCTGGTACAGCACTCCGCTACGAGGGTAGTTAGTTTATTAGGTCACTCTGAGGAGACTCAAATCATACCAAGATTCCTCGCTTCGGGAAGTCACTAACTGCAGTGACCAAGGGATCCTCGACGTCGACGGCCCACCTGCTCAGCGCGCCAATGCGGTAACCAAATGAAGAAGCGGAGACGATGTCGGCCATAAAATGGCGAAAGAAGGAAAGGCAATCAATGGAACTTCCGCTGACAAGCCCACCAAGAATCTGAAATAGACGGAGGGGTTCAATCAGGGCTAAAGATAAGTGTTGAGGTTTCGTACATTGATAAGCTCAAGCGCGCTTTGATGCATATCCGGCTGGAACTGAGCAAGGTTTGCAGGGGTATAATGAGGGGCATAGCCTCTCTTGCGGAATGCGTGAGATGCGTGAGGTAGAGTGGTCATGCTGGAGAGAACAAGGTTAGACCGCAAATGACGTGTGTATATGATTGGGTGGCCCGCACGCATGGTCATTATCATTCCTAATGTAAATAATAAGCAAAAACATGCACAGAATAACAGAGAAAATGCGAACGTCAGGAGACTCTTATAGTACTTGCTCTTATCAAACTTGAGAACAGAGTAGACGTTCTTTGTGGTGGAGAGATCGTTGAAAACGACCTTGTTCGGGCCGACACGCACGACGGGACCGTATTTCTTGAACAGGGTATCGATAGTGCTACATTGTTGGAGGCGGAGAACGTGCGTCGTGAGCCAGAAGTCGGATATTGCCGCATACCAAGGACCGGGGATATCGCAGAGAGGAGAAAAGCAGAGCTGATATAACGCGCAAAGAATGAAGTAGAGAGCGACGAAGGCACAAGAAATGGCGAGGGTGTGATCCAAAATGAAATTCAAGAGGAGAGGCATCGCGACGAAGACAAGGAAGTTGGGGGGCCTGGCTGAAGGAGGGAGCGCAACGTGGGCGAAAAGAGAGAAGGGGCGGTCGAAGTTAGAATGGTGGGAGAAAATCGTTGCTTATATGCTACGAGAAATAGATCTGACGAAGAGCAAGACGAAATTTGGACGACTTCTGCTCACCTTCCGTAGGCCCAAAGGAGACAACACGTTACTTGTTTCAACCTCCGTGGTCAACGCTTCACCTTACTTTACGGAACGTAGACCTCCCAAATCTGCCCCAAGTTCGGGATAAGCTTGGAATTCAAAACCGCAGAAGGCCTCGATCGCGTCAGAACACCTGGTCCTGTGATGTCATGGTCGCACCGAATGTCTCCTATCGATCGAGACTGACGTATTGACACATGGAAAGGTAGCATTCGCTTGTGTAGCAAAAGAACGCTGTTCTGGGGGAGACACGTAGACTAAAGGCATTGCGTAACACGGAAATGTAGTCTCTATCCCAGGGATTCTGAAGAGAACAGTACTAGTGGTGTCGCAAACCAGCCGAATGAGATGAATTTGCGCCCAAGACAACTTCCAGGCCATCAAACCACGGTTCACCTGCGAACATGGTTCGTTCCATGGCGTCTGCCATACCCAAGGCCAACACGTGTTGGAAAGCAGAATTAGAGAACCGCGCCAAACAAGACAAACCCACATTTCCCCAAGACATCATATTCTGCTTTGAAACATTCCAGAAACCCCGGGCCACAGGCCCCACTTTGTTGATGGCAGATGTCCCAAATCGGAGACCGTAAGGTGCGCCTCCATGTCATCGAGATGCGAGATGAGGCAGAAGATGTAATTTTAGGTCAAGAGCGGGTAGAGGCTCGAGGGATAGAAAACTTGGAGTTTCACGTTAGTGGGAGTGTCAAGGACAGTTCGGGTGGAATCCTTCGGGTGAGGTCATGCCAAGAAGGTGATTGTCTCGGATGGATAGCTACATAGTACGTCTCCGCAAGGACTGATGTGGGCTCTGCAACTGCTTTGCATAAAGAAAGTCCGGTAAGGGAGGGCGGAAACGTCAGCAGCACAGGGGGCCAGTCGTCCGCATGGCACCCGTCTGCTGTGGCTCTCAACATGAATTGTACTCGGCATTATCCGAACCTGCAGGCAAGCTTCTTAGATTTACGCTACTCCGAGTCTTCAATCAGCCAAGGATGTATACGCGCACCACAATTGCAACTGGTGCCTCGCTTTTTACTGTAGGCCCATATACTTCCTGCCTGTCCTTTTTTGGAGAGACATGATTGATTGACTGATCTGACTAAGCTGACTGATCATGTCATGGGTGAGGAACAGTATCTCCGGGAGGTGTTTCGTGATGTTATGAAGCTTACAGCAATGAAGAGCTAATTTCACACCTAAGGAGTTATCGATTTAGTGATCCACCGTCGACGGTGGTGACGTTTCGTCTATAATACAGTAAAATATAATCCTTCACACTTGTAAGATATGAATTTTTGAAAGGGAGGCAGCATGACGCAAGGGATAGACGTTGTTGGAGGGTCTTTGAAGAACCGTCATCGAGTTGGATGATAGATAGGCCCCATAACAAGGTATAATCTTACCGCCTATGATATAAACTGAAAATGCAAATCCATGTAATGATAGTGGGTGACTGCGTAATGGAAACCCGCCATGAAATGTCTCGAAGATCCATTCATTCCAATCAAGACGACATTCGATCAGCACCAACCACACGTGCAATCGACTCGCTGTGCTATGTGACGACCTCCGCGCCATGTTCAGTGATTAGAACCATGTGTTCCTTCTGTGCACTCCTCGCGCAGTTCTAGTTGGCAGATAAGTAAATCATCTGTCAAAAGGTGAAACAATGGAAGACAAGGAACATACTTCAGTCGAGGCTGTCCATCCGTCAGGGAAGATCCAACTCCGTGGGTTGAGTCCTTGAATGAGACAGGGCTTACCCGATGTCAGTCCTCCTCACAAAATCACGCCGCGCTGCCCGCCTACCTCAATAGTGAAGCAATGTCCCGGTAACATGACGCCAGGCTCCTCATTGCCTGAGATCCCACGATCAGCACTTGAGCATGAACCTCATGAACAGAGCTCGACTCACGATGATGCAATATCCATGGCGAACGATGAAACACTTCGCCGATACCGTGGCCCGTAAATTGGCTTGATACGGAGTATCCTCGCTTGTCTGCTACAGCGTGGATGGCCTTTCCAATATCCTTAAGGGATTTTCCGGGTCCACAAACAGCAATTCCAGCTTCGAGAGCTTCATCGGTAGCGCTGACTAGGTCGCGTCCTGCCTCATCCTGGATAATGGTACAATCAATGCATATTTTATTTCAGTGCCGCCGAGGAAATCGACTCACCACATTACCAACAAAGAATGTTCGCGACGTGTCTCCATGGTACCCGTCTAAGAACACGGTAATATCTACGTTCACAATGTCGCCATCCTCGAGGGGCCGACTAGAAGTGCGTCATGAGCCAAGTCACAGACCGAATCCAAATCTCAGGCGTCAGCCCACAAACTAACTCGTCAGGTATCCCATGCACAATCACGTTGTTCACGCTCGTACAGCACGACTTTGGAAAGCCCGAATACCCAAGAGGCGAGGGATACGCTGAACGAGACACGACATAGTCATGAACGGCGGCGTCCAGCGCATCCGTGGTGGTTCCGACCTACCTGAAGGTAATCAGCGCTGCTGGCGAACGGGACAACCACCAGCCCCGACCTTCACGAGCGTACCCGCATATTTCAAGACCTCTCGGGCTAGGCTCGCAGCCCGTCGCAACCGCTGCTCCTCAAGACTGCCAAGCTGTACGCGGCCATCACCAGTGCTGGAAGATGATCCACGTCCGGCATGGGTAGAGTCGCCGTGAATGGAAGGAGTCACGACGTAGGACGGTCGCGGAATGTGCGCGGGGATGGGTCGTAGAGGAATATGAGAGACACCGAAGACAAACGGCTCGGGTGGCAATATGACTGAATACGTGCCGAAAAACTCAGCACCCAGCTCTGAGATGTCATTCTCCCCATCACTCGTGATCGCTCCGGAGTGCGAAACACTGGCACCAGAGTGTATCGGTCTAGAACGCCCAGGTAAGTGAAAAAATGAAGTAGTAGCAATGCTGCGCGGGCGTGGCCTCAAATAAACGGCAGGAAGAGCCCGCCACGATCCATGCATAGTCGGCGTCGGTCGAGGTCGTGGCGGTATGTCACGGTGGTTTTCCACCGAAATCCTGCGCCACCTCCGAGTCACGTAAGTTTCATTTCCCCAGAAGGCAATCGAACAACAAAGTCGTGTCACGTAAAAATCTGCAGTTAATTACATTGGACACCAAATAGTATAGAATGGGTAGGTATACATGATGCAGAAATGCGGAGAAAGCGTGTCAAAAAAACAGGCGTGCTTCTGTGGACTAAAATGATCCATCCAGGGTAACTGGCCTTAGTGAACTAAGGGTATAGTTCGCTGGCGTTCCGGTCTTTGACCACTGCTTTGAGAGGGAAGTGTATGAGACCGTTCCCGGCGCTCGCCTAGGGGAACGTGAGATGACAGAGCCAGATGGCTGAGGGGGCGTGACGGGGTTGGGCTGATAATCTATACCCAACCGCGCTCGAAGGGCAGGATGATCACTGCTTGGTGAACAATTACACGCGGCATAGAGTTCCAAAACTTGAGTGAAATGGTCAGTCGCGTTGAACAGAGGAAGCGCTGAGTAAACCGTCAGGATTCTGTCAAGATGGCAGCATCACGGAGACATACCCTCGTGTAAGGTCCTGTAAGCTTGCTGGTAGGAAGCGTGCCGACTCCACATAACTTAATGGCCGTGAGTGGGATAAGAGGGGACGACACGATGGCGACTTACGATAAGCACAAGCAACGATAGCGGCTGTAGTTTCGGTGAGGCAGTGGACGAGAATCCGACCTCTATTGTCCAAGGCATCTTGAATGTATCGGCAGATGGATGGTAATGCAAGGAGAAGGGCCATTTTGTTGGATTGGGGTATCTCTATGTGATTGTACTTGAGGCCGATATTATTTGGGAAAGTTGCAGAGGGGGATAATGATAAACAGTGGGTCAAGCCCAAGTATGTAACGAGGCAAGCGGCTTGTTCTGAATCCGTTGGGAAGTCGCTAAGGCAGGAATCCGTCAGACGATTGTTGACCTGAGGTTCTCACACCTTCCTTACCTACTGAGCGAGAGCTTTTCTGATATGATAACGGTTTGGTCACTCAAGCTGTTCAAAAAGGTGGTGACATCTTGACGGTGCCTGCGCTTCCAGGTGCGATAAGTTGGATCCGTCGACGACGGCGCATAGTGACAAGCTTCAAAGGCATGGAGTTCCTTAATAAAGCCATAGTTCGGCTGTATTTGCGGACGAGCTACAATAGGACGGTGAGTGCGCATGCGACAGGCAAGAAAAATTAATGACCTTTCTTGATGGTAGAAAGCGCCTTTTGGACAGAGATATGCCGAGTCGCCATCACTAATATGTGGTGAGTTTCCATCTTTCAGCCATTCATAGGGAGCTACAATCTCACAGTACGCTGCAACGACGGTGGCGCTCCTCGAGATACCCATGAAACAATGCACCAGCACGCGACCTCTGCCCTCCACGGAATTTCGGATGAAGCGACATGCCCCGGGAAGGTAGATAAGGATATCGTCGTATTCGTTGTCATGAACGGGTATAATCATGTGGTTCGGCCCCTGCAAGGGATAATCCTGGCACACAGATATGATGTGCGTGATGCCATATTGGCGGCGGAGGTCGATAGACTTGGCGGCGGCGAGACTGTAGGGCGTAAAAGTGAGGAACTTGAGGAGAAAATAGCACCTGAGGGAGGACACGTACTTTCCGATGTAGAGCTGACCATCTATGACGGCGTCGATGTTACGGGTGGCAGTGTCAGGCATGTCCGAGAGAGCAATGGGGTGGGGTGATATGTCAGAGAGCGGAAGAGAGAGCGTTTTTAAAAGAGTGTGTACAGCGATGAAAGAAGGGGAAATGGAGACAGACCGAATATCCCGCCTGAACCGGAGCTGGAGAACACTCCATTTCCTTTTTGGGTCATCCAGTCTTATCTCTCCCTCATCACTCTCAATCGGAGCCCCCCTTTTGCCGTCATGCTATCTCCACCCCTTAATAGACTAACGTTACCTATCATTTACGCCAGAATAAGATATCAACAGCTCCACGGCTTGGAAATCGGACGGTCCTCAAAACGTGTATGTGCCTCGCGAGATCCCCACGGGGGCACACGTAGAAGTTTCTACCCACAGCCCCGCAAGTTACTTTGACATGGGCACAGCACCATGTGATGTGAGGTGTTTTCCATTCGCCAGGTGGCCCCACACACCGCGTTTTAGGGGTTCTGTCAGGGGATGGTGCCGACGGGGTCTCACGGGAATTGAGGGGCGTTTCCAGCGTGAAGGAAAACAAAATAATATCCGGTGGTGCAACGTTATTTCCTAATGCCAACTGGCTTGACTACTTTATTCGCATTCGCTCATAGAGTACAATGTTATACCGATCGTTTCGCAATACGCCACCGCCACTTTTGTAACGTACGGTGGCGTTCATCGAGTGGCCCCAATCAATTGCGATAGTTGTGCGGTATCATCGTGCTTCGCCTTGTCACTCTGATCACGATCCCAAGACCCGAGAAGTTTTATCAGGAGTAGCCGCGACGTTGCAGGTGACCATCAATCAGTATGTGAAATACAGCAACATAGTAAAGCAAGCGCCCGATTATCTAAGGAAGGGAGAACACATCCTATACTCTGGAAATTGCAGTGGGTCGATCCACCTTCTAGATAACGTTCTTTGACACGTGCGAAAACAACTTGACCCCTGGTGTGATATTACCTATCGAGTAGCGGAGATACTGGGCATGTTGCAAAGCGCGCTCCGATTGAGGTATACCCAAGGCGTCCAACAGCGTACCAGCTTTGGCAGGGATAAAGGGCTGGAGCAAAATACCACAGATGCGCAGGGTTTCCAAAGATAGAGCGTACACCTTCCCTGTCACTGCCCCTGGTGTCTTCTTTGCCCATGGTTCTGTCACGTTCATCATGACGTTGGCCTGCGACGACACGTTAACAATGCCCACGGATGAAAGAACCGGACAAACCGCTTTTAACTGATGGATAATGGCCTCTAGAGCCTCGGCAACGCGAAGCTCGTTCAGATGATGGTCGACCACGGAAGTCAGGTGTTGTAATGGCTTCGCCACTTCTCTCAGATTCCCAATGATCAGTGACTGCTCCAGGTATTCCTGTAAATGCGAGTTGAAATCCTCCGGTAAACGCTTTCGGATGACAGCAGAAGTAATGCGCAGGTAGAAGTTCCCGAGTAATGACTGTAGTTCCGCAGCGTTGTTCTCAAGTTGTTCACTTGACCAATCTTCAGAAGCCGTGAATTCGGGAATATATCGGCAGTACAACTACATTTTGACTCACCAACGTCATCCTTAAAGCGCCCACCAACCCGCGCGAGATAGTACCTGACTGGGTCCGTGCCGAGATCCTGCATGGCCTGGAAAGGGTCCACGACGTTACCGATCGACTTGGACATCTTCCGTCGGTTGACTGTCCAATGGCAGTGAGCTAAAAGCCTCTTAGGGAGAGGCAAGTCTAAAGCTTGGAGCATCGCCGGAAAATATATAGCGTGAAAGCTATTGACTCTAAGAGATCTGATCCAGGCCAATGACGCAGAACATAACTCACCGAACGATGTCTTTTCCGACAACTTGAAGGTCTGGTGGCCAGCACGAGTGTATTTTCTGTTCTTCCGTGCCCCAAGGGTATCCTACCCCAGTCAGATAATTTATCAAGGCGTCAAACCACACGTATACAGTGTGCGAGGGGTCATTTGGGACGGGAATCCCCCAATGTAAGCGATTGCGGGGACGCGACACTGATAGATCCTCAAGCGGAATAGATAACAAGTCCAGGATGTTTGCGTGCTGCTGTGGAGGATAAATCGCTTGTGGGTCCGACTGGTATCGCGCAAGCAGGAAATCACGGAAGCGCGAAAGACGAAATTTGTAGTTATCCTCTTCTGTCCATTCAACCATGGATCCCGTCTCTTTAGAGACAACTATATCCTTTTCGGACCCGTCTGGGGCGAGGCTCGGGCTCTTCAGGCGTTCGATTTGATTGTCCGTGTAGAAGCACTCATCAGAGATGGAGTACCACCCTTTGTGACTACCCTTGTAAATGAGGCCTTTGGAGTCTAATATGCGCTGTAGTGGAGTGAGAAACCATAAAAGGAGCGCTTGTGTGTTGCTTACCCACACATGCTGCACGGCGTCGTGGTGGCCCTTCTCTGATGTCCGGATAAATCTAGTGTATGACGTGTCCGCCTTATCCGCAAGGTCCTGGTCAATGACGTAGTCAGTGGGCGAGGGTGTATTGTTAAGCATGTGAACACACACGAAAACGATGACTGATGCGATCGCAGAACTCCCGGGGCTCTGAGTTCTGTGCTTCAGCTGCTCTCTGAATTTTCAAGCCGTGTTCATCTGTGCCGGTAAGAAATGTGACCGTCTTTTCTGGAAGAGCAAGCCTGGCATGTCGAGAAAAGATATCCGTTGTCACCAACGTGTAGAGGTGACCAATATGGGGCACTGGGTTCAAGGTCAAGTCAGGCTTGAGGTCGAAGTAGGAGCATACCAGAATTTGGGTAAAATATTGGCGTCGTCAAGTAAATCTGGTCTCTCGAGGGAAGAAAATACCGGCGATTTTTACCTATCGAGACCTGTGTCAATAGCCGACGGTGGACATGGCGGGCACATGGACCCAAGGGCATCCTCTGTGAACCAAACAACCACGAGTGAGGCCGAGCCAAAGCCAGACCTCCCTCCCTGCTTACGCAAGAATTACTAGGGTTAGGGCTTGCCATTCAGTCCCGCTCGTCTGACCACTTGCAATTGGACAAGTCCAATTCATCACTACCGATAGCGTTACCCGTCAGGAAGGCCACCTCCATCACACACAACGGGAATAACCTGCTCCTTTCACTGATCAGTTTTTGCCAGGCATTATGGCCGATTCCTTTGCCGACCTTTGGAACTCCTCTGTCCCCGTGAAACCCACCGAAACTGCGCGTAAGCTTGGCGCGAGCCCTGCACCATCTACAAGCGCCCCTCGACCAAAATATGATGCTTTTGCTATGCTGGCCTCCTCCAGTTCAAATGCGTCAAGTCGTTCCCTGACTCCGTCATCCAACCTCTCTGTCTCAGGTCAGAGGTCCAACGCCGGCGCAGTAGCGACCACCTCAGGAGACGCGTTTGGTGATCTACTTTCAGGATCATTCGGGAGTGGCTCCAGTAATACCAAGCTAACCATGGCAGAGAAAGCAGCAAGGGCGAAAACACTGGTAGTTCAGCAACCCGTGGTACCAGTTCATAATACAACCGCCTGGGCAGGGCTGGATTCCCTCGCAGGACCCGCCAAATTCTCATCCACACAGGCCTCCAAGTCCACATCGTCTAGAATTGATGATGACTGGATATTTGGTTCTTCCACCAGTTCCACACCAGCAGTGTCAACCCCCGCCTCGAACCCGTTGACAGACGATTGGGGACTTGAAGACTTTGTATCCCAGCCAAAGCCTTCCGTTGAAGTCCCTCCTGAACCCTCATCTCAAGGGAAATCGTTATGGGATCTGGATGATTTCGAGTCGCCATCTGAACGAGATCAGGGTGTTACCTCGTCTACACAAAATCTCCCCCCTCCTCGTTCCCGTACTCCTGGAGATTTTGATTTTGGTGACCGTGAAAACGCTTTGCTTGATGACGACTCGGGAAGCGATGATGATATCTTGGGGGGCCTGGGTCGATCTGTGCACGAGCGACCAGCAGAACGCCCCTTTCCAACGGTATGCGGCGTCTCCTGACAGCAAAGACATTCACCAATCCGCTTTCTAGGATGTCGCACCTGCAGATAGAAAACCCTCCCCTCCACCCCACCTTATCGGTCAAATTGTCGAAATGGGATTTTCCCCTGGCCAGGCTCGGACGGCGCTTGCTTCCACGGAGTCAGGCCTTGATGTTCAAGCCGCGTTAGAAACGTTACTTTCGGACGCACCCAGATCCTCCCCGCCCCCAGTAGCACAAACTTCGTCCAGAGGAACGCGGAGAGAGCGTGGCCACTTTCAGGACGACGATAGGTGGGGTGATGAGCCACAGGAGTTGGGCTCGTCACGGCCACGTCCTCAACACCAGTCCCGTCCTTCTCAAGAGCGCGTTCCCCTTTCGTCTTCTGAGGCCAATTATCAACAACAAGCCGATAAGATTATTATACAGGCCAGCGAAATTGGGACCCAGCTGTTCCACCGAGCGAACGCGTTTTGGAAGGAGGGAAAATCGAGAGTGCAAAAAGCGTATGAGGAACGCGCGGCGAGCTCCCGTGTACGCCCCGCGGGGTATAATGAAAGTCAGAACGGGAGACCTAGGTGGATGCGGGAAGATCTCGACCAACCAGCTCAGTCCAAAGAACGCTCTGGAGCGGGGTTCAGAGATGAAGACACCGACACGTCCTCGACGCAACCCGAGCCTCCAACACGGACTAACTTGCGCCCTCAGGCAAAACCTCCTCCCCCCAGGCAGACCAAAACGGCAGATCTATTTGGCGAAGATATACCCGCTATCTATGTATCTCCCTTTCGTCGTGGCAGTGGCTCTCGTGCTGCTCCTCCCCCTTCTTCATCGCCCGCTCAGACGGAGCCCGCTCGCATTCCGTCTCCTGTCCGCCTGACAGAACGACAAGTGGTCTCCGCCTCGCCATCTGCAATCTCTACATCCGCACAATATAAGGCATCTGGTACTGAGATGTTCAAGTTAGGGCGCTTTGCAGAAGCTGAAGCGGCTTACACATCTGCCATCTCCCGACTACCAGACTCGCATCTTTTACTCGTCCCTTTATTGAACAATCGCGCGTTGTCGCGGCTAAAGACTGGCAACGTGTCAGGCGCCATTGAGGATTGCACCGCCGTCATAGCCATAGTTGGACCGTCATACCATCCGGCACGGGAGGCAAAGGTGACAAGAGAAGAAGATGGCGCAGGTATTGATCTGGGCGACGGGCTTATCAAGACGTGGCGTCGCAGAGCAGAGGCATATGAGGGTAAGGAGAAGTGGGAGCTCGCGCGCCAAGACTGGGAGTCCATAGCCGGAGCGGACTTTGCTGGCAAGCACCGTAGCGAAGCCCTGAGTGGCATCGGACGCTGTAGGAAGATGCTCAACGTCGATAGTGCTGTTCCCCCTGCACCACGCGCCAGCGCGCCGACAAGACCCACGACCCGCCCGCCTCCGCACCGCAGACCTACGCCCCCTTCAGAGGCGCTAACCAGGCTGAAACAGGCCAATCAAGATGCGGAGGCAGAGGAGCAGGCGCGTCTCGAGCTCAAGGACGGCGTGGATTCGCGCCTCGGCGCGTGGAAGAACGGAAAGGAGACGAACTTGCGCGCACTGGTGGCGAGTCTGGATACCGTGCTCTGGCCTGAGCTCGGGTGGCAGAAGGTTGGGATGGCCGAGCTCGTGACGCCCAATCAGGTGAAAATCCGATATACCAAGGCCATCGCCAAACTACACCCCGACAAGGTGCGCCTTTACCCTTTTTTGTCTCTGTGTAGTATGGACGTGCGTTGACGCCCCCCTCGCTTTCGCAGCTTAATGTCAAAAACACTACACTTGAACAGAGAATGATCGCTAATGGTGTTTTCGGTGCCCTGAACGAAGCCTGGAATGCTTTTAAACCATAGATACAATAGACTCACTAGCATACGTAGGTTCACAACCCTGGCTACTCGTGTAATTCTCACTCCCATCTGTAACGGAGATGCCCCACCGGATGTTAGACCACCCTGTACACCAGACAACCCGCTCCCACTGCCATGTGCGCGAGAGAGAAAGCGGAAGGAGTCGTTAGGTGAGCGCTCCAGCCCCGATGTCCACGATACAAGGCGGGTGCGATCTGCAAATCCTTTGACGCGGCCTGCAAAGACCTCGGTTTAAAAGGGGGAGTTGGGCATAACAGACGCGAAGGCACGGACTCGGAAAGGACGTCTCCACGCTCATGCGATTCGCGCTCACACCGTGCGGATCGTAGCACTGACCGCTACTTCTCATACTGGCTCGGCCTTGCCTTTCGAGCCAGATCAATCAATTCTCCGAGTTCCCCCACCTGGAGCGCAGCTGTCAATACGAAAGTAGACAGGAATCAAACCTCAAGGCGAGACATTCGATCCATTGTTAGATCACGTTTCCACAAACGAAGGCGCGATCGGATCACGGCTGTACCAGAGCAGTGGTGATTTCGTGGTTTTCGCCACCTCTGGCGTCAATTTGTCCAGCCTCTGTGACACATCTTCAACATCATCGAGCTTTCGTGATATGGGTATATTATATTTTTCTGGGGGTGAGTCAAATTTCGGTTTGTCTATCTAGGATCAACTAACTCGTTCGATTTCTATAGGGCACGTGGCAAATCCATGTCATGCCGCCTACTTCGGAAATCTAAGGAACCTTTCCACATCCTCTGCTTTCTGGTAAATTACTGCCATACAAGAAGGGCAAGACCAAGATGGCCGATATGACCGGGGTCCGAGGCAGAAGGGCAAATAGACACCATCAAAGCCCTCACTGGGAGAGGCTCGAACCCCCGAATGCGCAAGGAGTTTACCATCTATTCCTGTAGGGACCACATGTCCAGCAGGCCTTGATAAGCGCAATTGTGCAGGGAGAGCTGCACATGGGTTGAGGGGAGAGAGCAGGGAGCAGGGAGCAGTGTCACAGTGTCACGACACTCTGCAGGCAGTACGGTGACAGTGCAGCAACAGGAGAGCGCGAACAACGGGAAGCGGGAGGCGGCGGAACACTCGCGTTTCGTTAGACTGACAGGCCCGGGGGTGTGTGGTGTTGTCAAAGTGGAGCGGGAACTCCGAGGGTGTCGCCTCAACCCTTACTCTATTCTCAAATTTGCCGCGTTCTCCACTCTCAACAACAACCCTGAAAATTTTTGGCGAGCGACACGATGCTGCGCCGCCGGTGGGCCACGTTTACTCAATGCCGTATTTCGGAAGTTCAGCCGCTTGATGGACGGGTGGACCGGCGGAGATCTTGCCCAGTAAGATACGCCGCATCTTTGCTGGTATTACAGATGTTGGCGTCTGCGCCGTGGACGTGCCAATGAGTCCTATTGACGTGGACATTCTACTCTTTCTTTCATGACTTGTACCTTGAAAAAATATTCTAGTTGTAACAACAGCTCCCAATCACGAACATAATTCCCATCTCCCCCCACCATCCTCGCTGACGCACCAAGCACGGCCATTATCCTTCAACCATTCCAGCGCCTCCTGAACGGCCCAACCATTGATCCGTTTCCACCTGTCATCTCTGCGCTTCAGATGCGTCGTAATATCTTCTTTCGTCGGGCCGGGGAGAGGCAGGAGCCGTCTTCGCGAGACGGCAGGTCCCAAGAACGTGTTCTCGGTCTCGCCCTTTCGGCGCGTTTGCTGCGCCGTGAGCGAGCGAATCGCCTGTTCGACCTGCGTCGCGAGGTACGCAGTAGAAAGAGAAGCGTACGCTTCCTCATCCGATGGAGGATCCGAGAGGTCCTCGATGTAATCGGCAGCCAGCTGCGTACCGTGTCTCGAAGCAGCGAAGCGTGATCGTGACGATACCGCGCTCGAGCGACGCTCATTAGTATTATTATTTCCTTGACTCGAACGATACAGCATGCTCGAGTCGAGTGCCGTACGAGGCTCGAGAACGGAAAGGGCAGGGCCATCCCACAGAATGATACTCCCGTCTTGATAGAGCTTGCGGATGGCCCAGGAAAATAAGCGCTTGGCTTTGGGAACTGTCCCCTCCGTGCTCGACGCCGGCGTTTTGGATTTTCTGGCGGAGCTCGAGAGTGTGTTCGATGCCACCGCTTCCTGGGATTGCCCAGTCTTTTCGCGACGGCGCACCTCTGCTTGCACGACTCGGCTCGCTAACGTTACGAGCTCAGGGACGCGAAGCAGAAATGAGAGAGTGCATCCGATCACGGCGTCCTTGTCGTCGTCGTGTCCATCAGGATGGAGGCGTGGCGCAGGAGCAGGACGGGGGCGGGGACGGGGCGTAGTGAGGTTAGTGGCGTGTCGTGACAATCGTGGCGTACACTCATCCCCTGAGGTTGGTGGCCGTTTCTTCGTGGGTGTCGCAGGTGTGTTATCTATGGCCGCAGCGATTGAATCCGTGTCAGAGTCCACGTCGCTTTCGCACGACTGGGGACTGAAATTGAGGTAGCGCAGATTGTCCATGAAATGTTTTACGTATATTCTGAATGTGTTTTCCGTGAGGTCGAGGCTGCGGAGGCGCGATGGATGGCGAAGGCGGGGTAGGAGCTAGACATCAAAGTCAGAAAAACCCTGGACAGGGCGTTAGGCTCAGACGCACCGAAGAGCCGTCGGATGACTTTGCGGGACTCGATGTAATTGATGAGGATGCGGTGGAATGGCTAGGGCTGGGCGTCAAAGCGAGTGACATGGTCCCTTTCGCGGACTTTGGAGTAGTTGGGATGTCTTGTGCACTGATAGCAGCGGTAGAAGGGATGACGAATCGCTCGGGCAGGAAGTAATAAGTCTTGTGCAAAGAAGTAACTCGTCGCCAATGTTCGAGCTCCTCGCGCACGCCCTTACATCGTTCTACACGCTCATCAGCAGGTTCTCTCGGATAGGGTCATAGTAGAGCACAGACCGATGGATTCGCCGTGTATGTCCCTGAAAGTCTGCTTCACACGGACTCTACCCTGAATTTTGACTACGAATCCGACTGGGATGAGCCTGGGAGGGTCTCGCTGTTGAGTTACGGGCTTTCCCCTATCTATCAGCACTCGTGCAAAGGGGGCGACGCGCTGCTTTTCGCTCGTTTTGCTTTCCGGTTTAGTCTCGTCGAGGCGAAACGCGCACTCAATGGTGCCGGTCCCATCATCCACTGCAAAGTGAGTTATTAGCGTGGTACCGTGATAGGTACTATTCAACATCAACTTACATGTGTAGACGAGACGACGTTCGTACGCTACGGCTCCGACCACGATGGCAACCAAAAAAACGGACCTGCAAGGCACACGACCGAGAAGGTAATAGGGAAGGCCTATCGCTCGCAGAGTTGGTATAAGAAGTTGGAAAGAACCAAGGTGGCAAGCGTGTCGCACCCCCATGTTCGCTTTCTGACATTGAAAGCACATCTTTGATAAAGCAAGAGGCAACTGCATCCTTGCACATAACCCAATTGATGAGTTGTTCCTTTGTATGTTCTCTGGGCATTATATTGTTGGATTTCTGTTCGCTGCTGGCACGCGTCGCGACAGTTGGACGCGCGTTGGGCCCGGCCCCTGATCGTGTCGCATCAGGGGAGTGCGAGTAGGAATGAGTGTTATTTAGAGTGATACGCTTGAACGCTCGTCGACCTCGTCGCAGGGTCGTTTCAGTTCTCGTGGGGGTCATGTTGCATCGTTATTGAATTGCACGCGAACATGACGGACGAAAGGGGAAGCAATCCAACATGACGTAAACTGTCTTCCGAGTCGTATCCTACAAGTGCCAAGTGCCAGTGAATCGTTCACTGTTCCCCGTCCTTTTTCCTCTTCTCCTCGACCATCTCGATGTTATCCACCAGTACACCTTTGAGCACTTCGAGCCCTTTGTTTCCCCCCTTTCCACTCCCTCCGCCGCCTTCGTTCGCCTCGGCGATCATATCATAGATTTCCTGAGAGACGTCCCCTTGCACGACGATTTCGTCTATACCAGCTGCGTTTTTTGTGACCGACCCACCCGTTGCGAATTTCTGTGCGAATAGCTTGGCGGCTTTCTTCAGATCGACACCTAATCTCCGTGTCAAGTCATAAAAAAGCATGCAGCAGAGGGACAAGCAGCCTTGCCGAAAGCTTCCAAACCGCGAATCGATGTCACGTATTTACGCTTGTTACGCTCTATCCGTTTGATGACAACCTAAAAAGAAGGGAGGAAGCGAGTATGAGACAAAAAAACGAGCCGAAACGCACTTGCGAAGCCTTCCAGATTATCAGTTAAACAGAACTCGAAAGACAATGGGAGAACGTACTAATTTCTTTTTTCTTGCTGCATCAGCCTTGGCCTCTGCTTTTGCTTCCTTCTTTGCCGAGTCCTCCTCCAGCTTGTTCTGAGCCGCCTGACTTATTGTTCCGAGCTTGGCCTTGAGAGCCTCTTAAGAGACAGTCCGGGCACGAGCATGAACGTCGGGCATTCTATATTCTCAGAAATCAATTTGCGCACCGTCAGAATAATACTTTTCATATAGATCCGAACGTTGTGCCTGCAGCCATTCCTTACATTTCGAAAGGCTGCTGCCGAATTCGCAGTATTCTAGGGGAAACGTGCATACTGCGTAGCAAGGTCAACGAATATCGCGTCCAGCGCGAGGGGTTTGATCTAACCGCCGCAGTAGAATACTTGTACGGGGGGTGTCGCCCGCTTCTCGGGTTGTGTTGAACTGGCATCCTCAGTTGTGGCTGCAGTAGCCATGATTCAAGGTTGTGATTATCGCGCGTGTGATCGATCCTCAGCCAGCACGGCTCCCGAGGCGCATCAGAAGCAATAATTTTGATAGAGCCAATGGGAGCGCGTGATTCATTTCAAATTCAATTGAATTTGAAATGAATCATGCGCTCCCATTGGCTCTATCAAAAATTATCTACTTCGGGAGGTGTTTCCTGATGTCAGATTACTCCGTCTCCGCTTAGCCTCTGTTTGATACTGTACCTCGTGTCGTGGATGTACTTCGGAGACACCAACGCTCTCGAAGACGCTCTGCAGCGCCATGTCATCCGTTGGGATGGCCTCGCGCGAAACGTCGA
>Ga0209488_10000853_pt1 | contig 25824 bp, 22 predicted proteins | sample Rivendell_Oct201_8_FD_188349 | JGI IMG/M metagenome (GOLD analysis project Ga0209488, IMG submission 188349) | Vadose zone soil microbial communities from the Eel River Critical Zone Observatory, Northern California, USA -... | ecosystem: Environmental > Terrestrial > Soil > Vadose zone >...
GCTGGTGCTTCCTGTTCTTTACTGGCAAGTAACATCCTGGATTCGCAATGGGGAGTGGAGCCCATTTCCGATTTCAAAGGTGCTTGCCCTCGCAGGTTTCGATCAGCAACCAGCAATCGATGTCACAGGCAGCTTACCTGCCACCTTGGACATTAGCTTGCCCAGCGATCAGGGAATATTCGCTTGGTTTCTTGATTTCCCAACAATCGGACTTCTGGTGATAGTCGCAGCAATCCTTTTGACTTTCTCAATCTCGGCGGCGTCAATCCAGAAGCAACTTACCGCAATGGAAGAATAGATAGACAGCACATCGCGGCGCGATCGTAGGGAGGTTGAGGCTCGCCTTTACCATTGAGCTTGCGGCTGCTTGTCACATTTCTCGAAGCCACCAAGGGAGAAATCTTGACAAGCCGAGATTTATGTGTCGCAGAAGTACTATTGTGCGACGCTAGCGAACGGCTCTTTTGAGCCATTCGCGGCCCTTCCCCACCATTGGGATACTGGCGTATAGTGCCCTATGTTTCCTCATTGCCTTCGTCATGCGCAGCTAACTCAGGTCCGCGCAACCCAGTCGCACCGCCTGTAAAATATCGATACCGGCTTACACGATCCTTCCCAAAAGCATCTTTGTAACGGACCTCGCCGTAAACAAAAATGGCATAATGACCTTCATGCAATGCCTCGATATCAGTGTCGGTCAATGTCGCTTCGCTATCTGAAGGAATATCTAATTTGATTCTAACACTTTCAGCGCCAAGATTGTTTTTCTAACCGCCGAGAATATTATTTATGAAATCAACGCGGCTGGGTTAGGTGGCCATTGTATAAATTTAATACTTCCAAGCAGCGTGACTTCGTATGCGGGAGTGTGTCCATAATTTTTTAACTCTATAATCGACGCGGGCCGGCATCCTGCATGGATTTTCTCGGGTTGTTCGGAAGTGACTCCATTTGTATCAGCAGCAACTATGACGGAATTGTTGACAGAAATATAAGCACGCAATTGTCGCTCGGAATTATCTTCCAAGTGAGCCAATTGACGCTCGCCAGCATCCCACATTTTATCGGTGGATCGCTTGAGATGAGGGTAAATGCCGCAATGGCGATTGTTGCTAGAGCTGTAATCATCCCCTCGCTAGCGTGAAGAAGTTCTCCGATATGCCGGAGCGCGACGTACGCATATGTATCTGATTGAAGAACAATAACTGCGATCCAAAACGCGCTTACAGCAAGCGCAATAAATACCATTTCTCGACATTTTAGCATTTGCCGATCCTGTAAACGGACCTCTCCACAGCGTAGCCTTTCACAAAAAGCGCACCAACAACTTATTCCCAAGCACCATGGTTACTTGCATAAATGTGATCGCTGCTGGGAACGCCAGCAAAACCATTCCACACCAAAATAGTAAATGGACACAAATTCGCAGTTTTGGGTGTTTGAGATTGTTCACTGTCCAAATGTGGATCAAGCCCAAGCCCCATTGATCGCCGGCCGGCACATCGGGAAGCGTACCTGCACCTAAGTTCGGGTGGTCCGGGTCCAATCGTGGCAAACCAAAAATCTTATACTCCCATCTCGATAGACGGCCGTAAAGCACCTTGATTTTTTGAGCAATCTGTCCAGTCTGGCCCTGAGCCGTGATATGGCTTCGTTCCGAGTCTACGAGACTGTAAGGCGTAGCGTATTGTTTGATTTCGACTGGGCACTGCCAAGAGAAAAGAATCGACGCCATCGCGACAAAGAAGCTACCATAAAACAACATCCAGATTCGCCACATTGAGGGTACAAGGTTGAATGGCCAGTTTGTGTCGAATTGGATCGTTAGATAAGCATGAACGTTCTCATTGAGAAGCAATAGGTAGCCAAATACTGGCATTAGTACCGATGCCTTAACGAGATTTGACTGACCCAATTCACGAAGCATGCTCCAGCGCGAACGTGCTTCAAGCCAAGAGCATACGACGTCCATTGTTTTGGGCCTTGTGGCTATTCAAACTGTATGGAACGCACAGACAATCAACCTGCTGGTAAACTGTCAACCGGTGCCATTCAAATTCTAGCCGGAAAACTGGTAGAATTCGTCTCGGTAACAAACAGGGGACAAAAATGCTCCCAATTTGGGGACTATTTTTGTTGCAGTTCAGAGTCGAATTCGCCGAGGCGGGGGTTATTTGCGTCAACGTTCTTGATCAGCTCAGCCGCGCAGCCCCGTTTAGAAGAATTTCAGCACTTCCCTATCCCCGGGAAGTGTGTTGGGGAATAACTGTTTTGCGACATTGATTGAATTCCCCTTTGGTGCAGAATGGGGCATTGAGACCGATCGAGCTACCTCCTCCGGTAATCTGCTTAATCGGGTCAGCTGGCTCAGTGAGAAGAATAGAGTAGCCCAATTGGAAAGTCGCTCTTTGTCTTCACCAAAATCGTTCCAAGGAGTACCGTTATCTCTCTCCTGATTTCATGTGCTACTAGCAGCTGCCCGTTCAGAATTGCCTCCACGTGCCGTTTGTGAAGCGACGAAAATCTTTCTTTCCACGAAAGTGACGGGCACGACTCCAACCGCTTTCAAAAGTTTGCAAACATGACTCCCAATATATCCCGCACCACCTACGACGAGCACCGTACCCATTCGGAGCCTCACGTCTTTCCATAAAAAATGCCCACCAAAAGTAACACGGGCGCCAGCTCTTTGAGCAAATCTCCGCATCGCTCAAGACATCGCAGACATCAAGATCGGTCGCCGACACCGGCCGCGGCATCTACGCCTTCCTGAAACTGCAATTCCATTGCGATCTGATTAAGATGACCTTCCAGTGCGTAGGTTCAGCAAGCGTACTCTGGCCCCTGATAGCGGCTAAATCCACCTTTGACTTGAACGCCGGTGTGTGTCACCCGCTTGACTTGCTCATCGGTTGTGGACTTGGCTGTGAAGTTTATCGAAGCTCGACAGGCCGTCCGTATCGCACACCACGCCCTGCCCGTCGATCGTCACCGAGCGAACCTTCAGGGAGGCCATGGCCGCGAGGATGATCGGGTCCACGCCATAAGGAAAATATAGGATTCCACTTCTGGAATCCGAGCCCTCGATACGCCAGACCATCCTCTTTCCATCGTCCAGTTGCTCACCGGTCAGCACGAAAAATGCGCCAATCCACAACGCAGAACCAATTGTGTTCGTCGATGGGAAATTCCGGCCGAGAGCGGCGGGCTTAATGCTAAATGGTGAGAGATTCGTTCTTCGAGAGTGTCCCCTCTCTTAGCTCACGAACGGGGTGCGCTAATGAAAAAACGTTGCGCTAAATGCCACGGCAAACTTGGCCTTGGCGTAAAATTCCGCAACCTTTGGAACGGGCAGTGGTGGGAACATTTTCACTTCTGTTCCATCTATTGCCAGGAAGTCTGGGAACGAGAACACCGGAAAATCACGGCACAAAATAAATGGTTCAGCGTCCACGCGACCCCCGTGAAAAGGTTCACTTCCCGCTGACTAAAAAACTTGCACCGTCCACTGAAAGGTGGAGGGTGCTTTTATTTCGCCAGTGCCTGGGCCGTGCCTAAGGAAATCCGCTTGGCGCCATAAGTTATTGATTTTATTGGTGGAGCCAAGGGGAGTCGAACCCCTGATCTCTTGAATGCATTCAGAAAGTGCTGGGGCGCGACAATCAAGATGGGACGGTAGCGTCAATCGGGATGGACTGGGGCCGGGGGCGGCTGGACGGAGCGAGGGGTCGACCCCTTTCCCCCGAGTCGGCGAGCCACACACTTGAAAGCCACAACACGTCCTGCGATATAGGGCCCCGGGGCGCCCGACTGGCGTCCCTTCGTGAAAAGAGCAAAAAAAGAGCAAAAAACTGGAGCCTCTTCGATAAGTGCTTGATTTTACAGTGTGGCGGGGTAGCTCAGCTGGTTAGAGCAGCGGAATCATAATCCGGAGGTCGGCGGTTCAAATCCGCCCCCCGCTACCAAAGTAGTCACTTCACTTCCAGCCCTGGTGCCATTCGGGTTCCCCGCTGAAGCGTGCGGCCAGGAAATCCACGAACATGCGCACCTTCGACGCCAGATGTCGTGCATGCGGATAAACCGCGTAGACTGCCGCGGGTTCAGGCTCATATTCCTGCAGTAGCGTGATGACGCGCCCATTGCGCAGATCCTCTGCCGCAGTGAAAGCCGGAACGCCGGCGATGCCGAATCCGGCTCGCACCGCGGCAACACACATGTATGGATTGGCAAAGCGCAGCCGTCCGGTCGCTCTCACATCTACGCGTTTTGCGTCCCTGCCGTATGACCATACTTGCGGATCGGTACGATTTAGATCCAGGATCAATTCATGCTTCTGCAATTCGCCTGGCTCGCGCGGCACGCCCCGCGCCGCCAGATAGTCAGGTGACGCAATCGTGACGGCGCGAACGGTCGCGAGCTTGCGCGCGACCAGCGATGAATCCGCGAGCCTGCTGATGCGCACCGCAGCGTCGAATCCTTCGTCGACCAGGTTCACCCTGCGGTCGGTGAATGAAACTTCAAGGCCGACATCCGGATAGGCAGTGGCGAAATCGAGCAGTACCGTTCCGAGCTGCATGCCGAAGGAATTCGGTGCGCTGACTTTGAGTACGCCGCGCGGCATTGCGTTTTCTTGCGCCGATCTCTCCAGTTGATCAAATTCCTCGACGAGAACGCGCGCGCGTGCGTGAAGGCCGCGGCCGGTATCGGTGAGTGAGACGTCTCTCGTTGTCCGGTTCAGCAGGCGGCTGTTGAGGCGATCCTCAAGCCGAGCAATCAGTTTTGTCGCCTGGGCCGGGGAAATTCCAAGCCGCCGCGCCGCCTGCGCGAAGCCGCGTACCTCGCCCACCGCGACGAAGACGCGCAATTCCTCGATCCTGTCCATGAATGCCTGGCCCATTATTTCCAAAACAGAAATAGACTATCGATATTTCTGTTGATTATCAACAAATTGGAAGAGTGCCATTGTCTGGGCGTCGGCGGCGATGGGCGTCGCCAAACGCTTCAGAGGAGAAATTTCATGTCGATCTCCAACATCAGCCAAGCCAGCTTCGCACCACTTACGCTTGCAGCACTGCGCATCACTTCGGGGACGTTGTTTCTCGCACACGGCCTCGTCAAAACGATCGGCTTCCCGGTTGGCGCCCAACCGGGTGCCCAGCCGCTGCTCAGCCTCATGGGTATCGGAGGAGTCATCGAAGTCGCGACCGGCGCGCTCTTGATCGCTGGCTTGTTCACGCGGTCCGCGGCTTTTGTCGCTTCCGGCCAGATGGCAATCGCCTATTGGCTGTTCCATGCGCCCGCGAGCTTCCACCCTTCAGTGAACGGCGGCGACGCGGCCATCCTCTTCAGCTTCGTGTTTCTCCACATCGCAGTGGCCGGCGCGGGTGCGTTTAGCCTCGATGCCCTGCTGAACCGCAAGCTTCACGTGGCGGGCGGCAACCTCGCCATGCCGTCCCCATCGAAGTCGCGATGAACCGATCTGCTGAATTGTCCTCAGGCACAAACTACGACGACCACCAAATTCTCACCCCCAAATTCAGGAGTACCAGCCATGTCTACAGTTCTCGTCATCACCAGCAGCGCACTCGGCGCCTCATCGGTTTCCAATCAACTTGTGCAGGACGCGGTCGCAGGCCTGGGCTCGCAGGACACCAACGTCATTACGCGCGATCTCGGGAACTCTCCAATCCCGCATCTCAACTCCGACTCGGCGGCCGCCCTGCGCGGCGCTGCACCAGCGAATGATGCCCAGGCCACGGCTCAGGCACTGTCCAACGAACTCATCGCGGAACTCAAGGCAGCGGATACTGTGATCATCGGTTCTCCCATGTACAATTTCGGAATCCCATCGACCCTCAAGGCGTGGTTCGACCATGTGCTGCGCGCCGGGATCACCTTCCGTTACACTGAGACCGGCCCGGTCGGTCTTCTCCAAGGAAAACGCGCCATCGTCATCGAGAGTCGGGGTGGCTTTTTCAGCGACGGCGCAGCAAAGGCGATGGATTCCCAGGAGCCTCACCTGCGGACTTTGCTGGGGTTCATTGGAATTTCGGATGTCACGTTCATCCGGGCGGAAAAGCTTGCCTTTGGGGCGGACGCGCGCGCGCAGTCGATCGACGCAGCACGGGCACAGTTGGGGAAGGTGATTGTCGAACGCGAATACCTGCGTGCCGCATAGCGGTGCCGCATAGCGGTGCCGAAGTGATGTCGCTCGCGGCACGTCGGACAAAAGCCGATTATCAATTCTGAATATCCTGCAGCAGCCATTCGGTGGGTATTTCGCGTCCGAGCCCCTGTGCCTTGGCAAGTTCGTAAACCCGCCCTGCCACGGCATGGAACTGGTTGCCCTGGAGGTTGCCACGTTCAGAATAGGAGATCTGGTCGCGCGAAGCGCGACCCGGCTTGGTCCGGTTCAACAGATCGGCAAACCACACCACCCGGTCCGGCATGGCAACGCCATGTGCGCGATGCCCATGCGGCTTCTTCTTGAGACGGAAATCGATGTCCGGGCGGGCCGTGTACGTGATCCATTCGTCGTCGAGCTTCATTTGCGGCAGGCCTTCCGGCGCCGGCGCACTGCCGAAACGGAAATAGACGTCGATGCGATCCTGCACATCCTTGTTCGGCATGCCGGTGCCGCCCCCGACGTTGAGAACATGCTGGCCGGGTTCGAGCCATTCTCCCTTGAGGACGGGAACTGAGGCATTGGTGCATCCGGCGACGATGTCGGCGCCGCGATAGGCATCACGCGGGTTGTCGCAGACCACCACCTCGATCTTGTGCTTTTGCCGCATTTCTTGCGCGTAGGCTTCGCGGTGGGCCGGTGTCGGGCTGAACACCTGGAGCCGCTTGATCTTGCGGACCAGCATGAATGCATCCATGAAGGTGCGCGCCATCCCGCCGGAGCCGAGCATGCCGACCACTTCGCAGTCCTCCCGGCTCATGTATCGCACGCCGATGCCCGCGTCGGCGCCGACGCGCATGTGCTGGAGGTTTCCGTCGTTGATGAGTGCGAGCGGCTCGCCGTTCTTGACGCTCGTAAGAAAGATCAAACCGCAATAGCGTCCCGGGCTGACACAATAGCGCTTGTGAACGCGCGTCCCGCTGTATTCCTGCTCGTACATGATGTCCGATTTCATGCGGATCGCAAAATACCCGCGTGTCGATCCGCCCTCCATGGTTCCCCATTGATAGATCACGCCGGGCTCGTCCGTCGGAATCTGGATGTCGATGCGCGGACGGCATACGGCATCCCGCGTGATGAGATCGGTGTAGGCTTGTTCGAGCACCTCAATGGTGTCTGCCATTGTCAGCACGCGGGAGACATCGTCGTTGTTGAGGATCAGCATGTGGTTCGATAGACCTCTCCCTTTGAAGCCCGACTTTGACGGGATGGTAGCCATTTCAAGCCTGCCCTGGAAGTCTCGCCCCGTGGCTGGATCGATTTCCGTGATAGTTTCACGTCCATGCAAATAACGCAGGTCCTCATCGCCGGTGCCGGTCCGGTCGGCCTTACACTTGCCGCCGATCTCGCTTCGCGCGGGATTGAATGTTGTCTGGTTGAGCCGCTTGTCGACGTGCACCCCCATCCGCGTGCCATCTCGATCGGGGTGCGCACGATGGAGCATTACCGCCGCCTTGGGTTGGATCAGAGAACCATCGAGGCCGGTGTGCCGCGCACGCACAAGCTCGATGTGGTCTACGTCACCCGCGTGCTGGGGCGCGAACTCTACCGCTTTGAAATTCCATCGATTGCAGATCTCGAAACGGACCGCGCCGCGCTGGCCCAGCGCGTGCCCGAGATCGCGGCTTCGCCTTACTACAAGACCTGGACCGCGCAGGCGCCGCTGGAACGCATGCTGCGCGCGCACGTGATGGGGCTGTCGCAGGTGCACATGCGCGTTGGCTGGCGGCTCGATGGATTTATGGAACGCGAAAGCGCGGTTGCGGCGACGCTGGTCGAATGCGCAAGCGGGCGCACCGAGAGCATCAAGACGAATTTTCTCGTCGGCTGTGACGGCGCCAACAGTGCGGTGCGTGCTATTTTGAAGATTCCGCTCGAAGGCCGCGGCACACTCGGACAGGCAGCCGGAATCTATTTTCGTGCTCCCGAACTTGCGGCGAAGCTCATGGGCGGCGGCGGGGTCATGCATTGGGTGTTGGCACCGGGCTGCGGCGGCGTGATCTACACGATCAATGGAGGCGATGAATGGTGCTTCAATCGCTACTTTGGTGTCGGCGAGAATTGCGCGGTCACCGATCCCGCGGGACTCGTTCGCGCGGCAGTCGGCACGGATATTCCGATTGAGATCCTGTCGGTGCAGAACTGGCTGCCGCGGCAGCTCGTGGCGAAACGTTATGGTTCGCCCCGTTGTTTTCTGGCAGGCGATGCGTGCCACTTGTTCGTGCCGACCGGTGGATTCGGCATGAATACCGGCATCGGCGATGCCGTGGACCTTGCGTGGAAGATGGAGGCCGTGCTCAAGGGTTGGGGCGGGCCTGGGCTCTTGGCGAGCTACGAGGCCGAACGGCGGCCCATCGGCTTGCGCAACACGATCGAAGCCGCCGACAATTATGATCGCAGCGGCGAGATCTTTGCCGTGCCGGCGGCGTTTGAAGAAGCAGACCCGGCAGGCGATGCCGCGCGCGCCGCGGTGATGTCGAAACTGCCGCCCAAGATCAAACATTTTGCGCCGATCGGCGTGCATCTGGGCAATGCCTACGAGAACTCGCCGATCATCCTTGCGGATGGAACGCCGGCACCGCCGTTCGAAGCCGCAAATTACAAACCGACGACGCGCCCGGGCCACCGCGCCCCCCATGTTTGGATCCGCGAGGGAAAGTCGACCCTCGACCTCTTCGGCCGCGGTTTCACGATGTTGCGTTTCGACCAAGCTGTCGATGTGAGCGCGCTTGCCACGGCGGCACGAGCGGCCGGCGTTCCGTTGGCGGTTCACGATATCGATGATCCAATGGCCGCACAGCTCTATGAGAGGAAGCTCGTATTGGTGCGCCCTGACGGACACGTGGCGTGGCGCGGCGACGAGGCGCCGGGAAAGGACCACGATACGGGAAACAGCCTGGTCACTGCACGCGCCCTCATTGATCGCGTGCGTGGGGCCTTATGGAGGGATTGAAAGCGGCATGGTACACTGGGCCCCGGCTGGAGCACGCGTTGCGTCTTCACGGCCGGACGCGGAAGTGTGATCGGGTGGTAGACCCCCGGAGGAGAAAACCATGAGCTGTTTCGTTCGGATCGGGTTTTGTGCGGGTTCGCTGCTTTGCGTGCTGACCAGCCTCGCGGCGGCTCAGGACTGGCCCGCGCGCAACGTTACGATCGTGGTGCCGCTCGCCGCCGGCAGCGCGTCCGACACAACAGCGCGCGCTGTTGCAGATCAGATTGGGCGGCAGTTCAATCGGACCTTCGTGATCGAGAACCGGACCGGAGCGGGGGGTACGACCGGCGCTGCCAGTGTCGCGAAGTCCGCGCCCGATGGCTATACGCTGCTCGCTTATGGGGCATTGGCGACTGCCAATGCGCTATACCCGAGGCTCCCTTACGATACGCTCAACGATTTCATTCCAGTTATGGCGCTCGGCCAGCAGGCGCAGGTGATCGTCGGCGCGCCCTCCAAGGGCTATAAGACGCTCGGCGACCTGATCGCCGCCGGCAAGGCCCGGCCCGGAGCTTTGAATTTTTCTTCCTCCGGCGCTGGATCGGCATCGCACTTCGCGGCCGCACGGCTGCTTGTGTCTGGCGGATTCACGGCCCAGCATATTCCGTTCAGGGGCGGGGCTGAAGCACTGACGGAAGTCCTCGCGGGGCGTGTCGACTTCTGCGTCTTGACGCTTGCGACGACGGTGCCGCACATTCGCGATGGCCGTGTTACGGCGCTGGCCTTGAGCGCACACAAGCGGTCGGAGTTGATGCCGGAAGTTCTGACGACGATTGAGGCCGGCCTGTCTCCTCAATCAGTTTATACGTTTTACACAGGTCTCTATCTGCCGGCGAAAACGCCGCGCGACATTGTCGATAAGCTGCACAGCGAAATGACCAAGGCGCTGCAGGTGCCGGACGTGCAGGCACGGCTCAAGACGCTTGGCATCGAGCCCATGCCGATGAGCGTCGCGGAATTTGACACCTTCTTCCGCGACGAGGTCAACTCGACCATGGCGATAGCCAAGGCCGCCGGCATCAAGCTGGAATAGGTCGTCGTTCCGCAGGGTTAAGCAGGATGGCGCGACTCGCCCAACGGAAGTCCGAGCGGGCGTGTTCGGAGTTCCGCGTTCACGCGGCCTTTCTTCCTGCGGCAAGATTCGCCCGCGCTAGCCATGCATTTGAGGATGTTGGCGATGCGCCGTCCGCGGGTAGACTTGTGCATTGCAATATATTAGACTTGTGCATTGCAATAAATGTGTGTTCATCCATGCGTCATGCGTTTGGCAGGTTCCGCCCATGCCATTTTCTTGACCCTGACAACCCACAACAGAGCCGAGCATGGCAGCCAAACACCCAAACCGGCTTCAGAACGAATTTCTGTTGCATTTGATAGATGAAAAAATGCTGGCCACGGTTTCCTTGCTCGGCGGCGCACGACTCGTCGGGACGATCGCGACATTCGATGATTTCTGTATTTCGCTGATCTGCGATGGCCGGTTGCAAGCGATTTACAAACAGGAAATTTGCGTGATTTCGACTCGGGCCCCGTTAAGCCTCGGCCCGGATGCGCCGCGTCCAAAACCTGCACCGCGCCCCGTCTCGTCGCGGCGTGGTCCGGAGCCCAAGGGGCTTGTGGTTGAGCGCGTGCGCCGCATTACTCCGCTCCGACGCCCCGGATTCGGGAAGAATTAGACTGGAACGATTGCGGAGTGGCACATTAGTCACAGTCGAAGGCAAATTTTCGGATAAGGTCGATTGATAGGGGTATTCCGCGAATCGCGATGGTATGATCACCTGGATTTTGACCCAATCCTCTGGCATTGGGGCCGGCGTTGGAAACTGTCGCGTAGCGTTAAGTTCCTGGTGACACAAGGATAGTCGTTGGGGGTGCGCTCGCTTGAGGCGAGTCTCGTTTGAGGGAAGTCTCGCTTGAGGGAAGTGTGGAGTCGAAAATGAACGAGCGCGCGCCTGAGGCCGTCAAGAAGATAATTCCGTTTGCCAAGGACCCCTATGTCCCCGCGCCCAAGAGCGCGTTTGCGCCTCAGCCCAAGGCTGCCGCTGCGCCGCCACCCAAGGACATTCCCTATGCGCCCGCTCGGGACGTACGTCCCGATGGTGATACGGTGGAGCGCTCCGGACAGGCCATCGTCGCCTTGTTGCAACAGGCGGCCGACAGTGCCAACTCCAATTGCGACCGCGCCATGGAATATGCGCACAAAATATCAGTTCAGTTGCGCGCCTCGGATGAGCGTATCAAGGAACTCGAAGGTGATTTGCGCCACTTTCAGGATCGTGCCGAGCGCGCCGAAGAGCGAGCGCAACGTGCCGAATCCTGGCTGGTACGAATCTACAAGGACGTCGAACAGCGGTTCTTCGAACAGAAGGCTGCGCCACCCCAGCAATCGCAGCGGTAGTTGGCTTCAGGCACTGTAGCCCGCATGGAGGCCATAAGCGCGTTTGCGCGCGCCAAGGCCGTAATGCGGGGGCAGTCTTGTGGTCCGGCGAGTGCCCCGGATTACGCGCCGCAATCGCGTAAACGCGATTTTGGCGCTCCATCCGGGCTACACCAGACCGATGCACTCTCATTCCCCAAATCGCTTGCGGGTGCGCTTCTGCTTTTCGCCTGTTTCGTAGTGCCGGCCCTGCACCGCGAGGTCGGCTTCCTCCGCTTCTTCATCGGTCCAATGTCCGAGCGAATAGCCCCACCATGGCGCCTTGAGATTTAGCGCGGGCAGTTGCAGGACCTGCCAGATGTCGACGGCGCGCTCCATGAATTCGCGCTTGGGCAGCGACAAGGGCGGATAGGCCCAGGGCATGGTGGCGTCGATGAGGAGCGCAGTCGAACGCGGCGGCGCATCACGTGTCACCAGCCCACGCGAGGCGCCCGGCGGTACGGCCGCCGGGTCGAGCATGAACGGCGGGGCCTCGACGACCTCCGTGTCCTTATAGGGCTGCGCCCGATAGGCGATGGCCCACATGATGTTTTCGGCATCCTTAATGTCGATATCATCATCGACCGCCACCAGCATCTTGCCCATGAACTTCTCGGCGAGAATGCGCAGCGCCTTTATGCCGTCATCGGTATTGCGCTTCTTGAGTTTGACCGCGGCGACCGCGTTCGAGCCGGCGCATTCGAGATATTCAACCGCAATGACGTTATCCATGCCGGCGGCGCGTAGCAGCCGGATGCCGGCCGCGGCGCGGCCGATATTGCGCATCTTGCTGCTTTCGCTCGGCGGCATCTGGCTCAGGATCGACAAGTAGATCGGCTTCTTGCGCATCGTGATCGCGGTCACGTCCATGAAGAAGCTGTAGTCGCGCTGCGCCATGTAGCCCGGGAACTCGCCGAACGCGCCTTCCATTTCGATCAATTCGCTCGGCACCGTGCCTTCGATGACGATCTCGGCTTCCGCCGGCACCCAGAGGTCCTGCGTGGCACAGCGCACGACCTCGACCGGACTGCCGATCAGGCCGCCCGCGACATCGTATTCGCACATGTCGTTGGGGATGCGGGTGACCGCGGTGTAAGTGACGTGGGGCGGTGCGCCGATCACGATCGCGGCCGGCACATGCGTCTTGCCGCGTTCACGCCAGCGGTCGATGTGATAACGCATGCCCCAGTTGAGGCGTCCAAGAAGAACGCCAATGCGATCCTCCGCTTTCACCATGCCGCGATAATTGCCGAGATTGTGCATGCCGGTTTCGGGGTCGCGCGTCACCCAGTGGCCGGCCGTGGTGTAGGGGGCGTTGTCGAAACCCGGCGTCGAAATTGGGATCGGCAGTCGCCCGAGCCCGCCGCCGGCGCGCCGCAACTCATCGCCCGTGATCACGACCTCCTGGCACGGACCGGTATTCACCAGGACCGGCGGAACCTGCTTTTCGATCGCGCGTTTCCACACAAGCTCAATGTCTTCGAGCCGGCACTGCATGCCGAGGGCGTAGATTTCGGCGGATGCCGCGAGCCCGCCGACGAGAACCGGGATGTCGAATTTGCGGCCATGTGCATCGACCACGTTCTCGAACAGGAAGGCCTTGCGTTCGCTCTCGGGCAGGCCGCGGAACTGCAATCGGACCAGCGGGTGAAGCTCGGTGTCCTTGTTGATCGGCGTCGTGACGCGGATAAGCTTGCCGGCTTTATCAAGCCCCTCGACATATTTGCCGAGAGAAGGCCAGTACGATGACATTTCGTGCTCCGTGATGTTGGGATTGCGACCGCGAGGGCAAGCAGCCATCTTACGAGCGCTCGGCAGTCAAAGGACAATATCATGGGCCCCGCACGCCTCATTGCGGTCTCCGGCCTCGGCCCCAAGGAGCCGGCAGCCTTCGTGGTGGAAGCCCAAGGGCGCCGCCTGTTGCTCGACTGCGGCGAGGGTTCCGAGCCCGGACGATTGCCGGATTTTGATGCCATCGGCAATATCGACGCGATCATTCTAAGTCACGGCCATATCGATCATGCCGGCGCCTTGCGGTTTTCCGACCGGATTGGGAGCCCGCCTGTTTATGCGACAGCGCCGGTTCTGGCACGGCTCAAGGGAATTGCGGGCCGTGCCATCCCGATGCGCGGGAGGGCTGACGTTCTTGGAATTGGTATCGAAACCGGCACCAACGGTCACGCGCCGGGTGGGGTCTGGCTGCGGCTCGCGGTTGGGGATGGCATTGTTTATATGGGCGACCATTCGGTCGAGTCGGCGCTCTACCAGTTCGACGTTCCACCCGCGACCGCAACCATGATCATCGACGGGTCCTATGGCGATACCGAGGAGACGCTGGAGCCGCAGCGCCGTCGGATCGTCGAAATTTTGGGCCGTGGTCCTGCGCTGCTGCCGGTCCCACCTGACGGCCGTGGACCCGATATTGCGGCATGGCTGCTTGCGGAAAGCTTCGATGTTGCGATCGATGATCAGGTCCGATCGGTTGCCAATATGCTGACGCACACGGCGCGTCACTCAGCGCGTGAGGAGGCGCTCCCCGGGCTGGAGCGATTGCTGCTGCAGGCGCGCGTCATCGATGGCGGCGCCGCCGCGCGCGGCGTCATGGTGGTGCACGGCGGATCAGGCGACGTCGGCGTTGCGAATGCATTGATCAAACGCTGGCAGACGGCGGCTGACCCGACCATCTTGTTCACCGGACACCTTCCGGCCGGCACGACAGGCCGGCGTTTGGTGGACAGCGGCCGCGCGCTGTTTTCGCGTTGGAACGTGCATCCGCGCATGTCCGACAATCTTGCACTGATCGAACGCGTCGACCCCAGGCGCATCGTTCCGGCATTCGGGCGCCCCGAATGGATAGCGCACTGGCAAAAGCATGTAACGTCTCGCGAAATCGTATCGTCGACGCCGATAGAATTGTAGTGCGAAGGATGTGAGGTTTCTGTTGGAAAAAGATTGCGTCCGTCGCACAATGTAGCCAGTGGGAGGAACTGCCATGAGCTTACGACTTCAAGCGCAATTTTTTTTCCTGGTATCAATTGCGGTTGCGACGGTGTCGGGCACTGCCGGTGCGCAAGCGCAGTCCAACTCGCGACCAGCTTCCCAGCGGCCAGATTCACATGAGCGCGAGCTTGCGCTGATCATCGCCAGCGCAGGTCACGATTGCCCGCAAATTGAAAGCGTCAGTTCGCCGGAAAACAATGAGCCGGGTTGGAACGTCCTGCGGCCCGAGGTGGTGGTCTGCCGGAACGGCAATCGTTTCATGATCGTGACTTCCGGCCGCCGCAATGCGCTTCCGATCGTGCGGCCATTGCCGTCGATCGGCGAGCGTCTTTGATCTCCGATCTCCAACGTGCAATCTCCAACGGGGCAAGACATCGACCTTCTGGTGGTGGGAGCCGGCGTTGCGGGCCTTACTGCCGCGACGATGGCCGCGCGACATGGCCTGAAGGTGGTCGTTGTGGACCGCATGGGCGTCGGCGGCCAGATCAGCACCGCGGAGACGATCGAGAATTTCCCCGGGTTCCCGCAAGGCATCGGGGGGCATGAACTCGGTCCCTTGCTGCACGAACAGGCGGAAGCTGCCGGCGCGGAATTCCTCCTCGACACCGTCGAAGCGATCGAGCCGGGACGGGAGCGCCATCAGGTGCGCGCCGCGACGCAGGCTTGGCAGGCACGGGCGGTCATCGTCGCGGCCGGATCCTCGCACCGAACGCTTGGTATCCCGGGCGAAGCGCAGTTCCTCGGAAAGGGGGTCTCGCATTGCGCGTCGTGCGACGGACCGTTCTTTGCGGGCCAGGCGGTCGCAATTATTGGTGGTGGCGACACGGCGCTCGATGAGGCGTTGGTGCTGGCCGCACATGCGTCACACGTGACGCTCATTCACCGGGGCTCGCGACTGCGTGCACAGCATGTTCTTGGCGAGCGCGCCAAGGCGAATGCCAAGATTGCGATTATGGTTAATACATTTGTCGAAGAAATTCTCGGCGGCAAGAGCGTAACAGGCTTGAAACTGCGCGATGTGCCATCGGGGGCCACACGCGAATTGCCGGTTCGTGGCGTCTTCGTCAGCGTCGGGCTCGAACCAAACACTGGGTTTCTACGCGGTGTCGTTGCGCTCGACACTACAGGGCATATCGAGACCGACACGATGATGCAAACGTCGTGTCCAGGTGTCTTCGCGGCCGGCGATATACGCAAAGGTTCAGTTGCGCTCCTTGCGGCTTGCGCGGGTGACGGTACGACGGCGGCGATCGCTGCAGTGCACTATCTTGCAATGCGGACTTGAGGCTTCCGACGACTGCGGTCATACTGATTCTCACGGGATGTTGAAAAATCATCTTCTTTCATATTTCGGACTACAATACTTTCGCCATGAAACTGGAGAGAATCCAGTCTTGGCGCCAATAGGCAACGGCCGCCGTCAGGGAGGACACGATGATCCGGATTTCGATGCGGAGCCCATCGCTTGTTGTAGCAACACTCGGTTTGCTCGCTGGCGCGCTGATGTGGTTTGCGGATCCTGCCGGCGCCCAGTCAGACGTCACGGGGGCGACCGCAGATGGATCCGATCGCAACTCGCCCTCCTACACCCGTTCGATGGACGTGCACGTGGCCGTCCAGCCCGACATGACGTCCATTGTCGACAGCACGGTGCGGCTTAAAGTTCTTCGCGAGAGTGCGATCCGCACGCTCGGGCAACAGAATTTGTCGTATGTCAAAAGCCTCGGTCGGCTTGAGATCATCAAGGCTTACACGGAAAAGGCAGACGGGACGATTGTGGAGGTTGACGAGGCCAACATCCTCTCCCGAGACGCTGCAACCGGACTCAATGCGATTTATCAGCGCGATGCCAAGGTCAAGACCATTATTTTCCCGGACATCGAGGTTGGCGACACGCTTGTATGGGTCTCGCGGACCAATCGGATCGACAAGCGCTTTGGCGGCCATTTCTTCTTTGACACGGTGTTCTCGCGATCGGTGCCCTTTGGCACTTATCGCCTGACGGTCGACGAACCGCCTTCGGTCAGGCTTGCTGCCTCGATCAGGGGGGAGGGTTTGACTTACGAAGTCACGAAGTCGAACGCCGGCCGCCAGCATAAATTCACTTTCCGGCCTGGCGGCTGGGGCCAGGACGAGCCGAACGCCATTTCTTTCTTGGACCGTGACCCGCGGATCGTGCTCACCACATATAAGGACTGGTCGGAGGTTGGCGCCAGCTATTGGGCGTCGATGAAGGATCGCGATGTCGTTGATCCCGGGATCCGCAATCTCGCAGAAGAAATCACCAAAGGCATCGTCGACAAGCGCGCCCAGGCCACTGCGATCGATTATTGGGTCAAAAGAAACATTCGATATGTCCTCGTGTTCCTGGGATCGGGCGGCACCACCCCCAACCCGCCGTTGACAGTCCTGAAAAACAAGTTTGGCGATTGCAAAGACCATGTCACGCTCATGGGCGCTCTGTTGCGGGCCAAGGGCATAGCGAGCGAACAGGTCCTGATCAACGACGGACCGATCTATGGGCAACCCGAACTACCGGTCCCATCTTTCAATCACGTCATATTGTATCTTCCCGAGTTCGATCTTTACACCGACCCGACGGCCTCCTACGCGGCGTTTGCCACTCTGCCGCTCGGCTCCCACGACAAGCCGGTCCTTCACATTTCGAGTGCGGGCAGCCGGCCCGCCCGGACACCAGCGATGGCGCCGGACGATCACGTCACCATTGCCAAGACGACGGCAACGATCGGGGCCGATGGTTCGGTGAAAGGAACGACACTGCAGACATCGACGGGTGTATTCGCCGTCTCGTCGCGCTCGGTAGCAGCTCGCATGCAAAATCAGGGCCGCGAGGGATTTGCCGAGACCGTGCTGCGCAATCTCGGGTCTCCCGGAACGGGATTTTTCGAGGTGGCGGCACCGTTCAACTATGCGGAACCATATGAAGTATCAGGAGAGTTCAGCCTGAGCCAAAAGCTGCAAATGCCATTGAGTGGTGCTCGGACAATTCCGATTGGCATGCCGATACTCTGGCGCCCCGGTCTTGGCCTGCTTGGGTCTCGGATCAATGGGCGCAAAACGGATTTCATTTGTTTTGCCGGCAAGCAGGTGGAGGAGATTGAGCTGAAATTTGCGGCCGGCCTTCCAATGCCACGCGCCATCCCGGCGACGAGCATCGACAATGACTATTTCAGCTATCGGGCGCGGTTCGTGGTGAAGGATCAAACCTTGATGATCCAGCACGAATTCACCTCAAAGGTGAAGGGGCAAGTATGCGCCCGCGACCTCGAAGCAGAATTGGCGGAGCCATTTGAGCGTGTTTCGCGTAGCCTCCAAGCCAGGATGGTGTTCGGACCGGCCGTTGCAGATGTGACGGTGGCGCAACCCAGATAACAATAGGGCCTCGCCCCGAGCTGCCGCGCCCTTGCGGGTTTGGGCTCGAGGCGAGGGGTCCGCTCCTGGTGTGTCCCCTTGCCCCCGGCGGACCGACCGTCAGAAGAAACAGCTTGAGCAAGGTCCAGTGGATTGGCCGACGGATACGATGTTCCTGTTCGGGTTCCGGCATTTAGCCCGATCCGCCGAAGGCGGCTCGGCCGACGGTTCCCTTCAAGGCTCCACCGTTAGGAAGAAATCCCGTGTAAACGCGGAACTTCTAATTCACCCATTCGGAGTTCCGCTGGTCAAGCCCGATGCCATCCTGCTCAGTAGTAATAATTGTCCGGATAGTCGCAGACATTGACCCATTGCCAGCCATAGGCGGTCAAAACGTTCCTCACGCAGCTGCTATAGCCAAGGCCGTAGCCAAATCCTCCGCCCACGAAAAACCGGTTGCGGAAGTGCGTGCGGTGCAGCGGGAAGTTGGAGATTCTGGCCGATCGAACGATGCCGGCACCTACAACGCCGCGGTTGACACCGACGAAGCCTCGGTTGACGCCGACGAAGCCTCGGTTAATGCCGACGCTTCGCATGCCTACACTCCCAACGCTCCGCATGCCGACACTGCCCATACGCATGCCCATGCCGCCCCCACCCATACGCATGCCCATGCCACCCCCGCCCATGCTGCGTCCGCCGCCCATGCCGCCGCCGCCGCCGCCGGGTCGGGCTGATGCCTCGAGGGTTGAAGCAGCGAATACGGCCGCTGCAGCCGCCAGAGCGATTATGACTTTGTTCATTTGAGTGTTCTCCTTCACCGGTTGGGCAAGGTCCTTGCACCAAGGTGCCTTGCGTGTGGCAACTTCAGTTTCTCGCACCAAGGTGCCTTGCGTGTGGCAACTTCAGTTTCTTGCACCGAGGTGCCTTGTGTGTGGCAACTTCAGTGCGTGTGGAAACTTCAGTGTCATGTTGCCACCATATCGATCAATGGTGGCGACATTTTAGCCATTTGACACATATTCTCTAGATATGAGATCGGTAGGAACAACTCAAATGAGTAATAAGTTATATTCTGACAAATAAGTTAGTATTTGGCCCTTCGATTTTATGACAAGAGTCTTGAGGTGAATACTTGTTCAGGTGATCCTGTCGAATTGGATTTGGAGAATAAGGACCATGACCGGAGGACGCCGCCGCATTCTGGTCATTGAGGACGACCGTGAAACAGCCGATCATCTCGTCGATGCACTGACGAGGAGCGGTTATCAGGTCGATTTTGCCGCCGATGGAAACGATGGTTTGCGCGGCGCCAGTTCGCTGGAATATGCGGTCATCGTTGTTGATCGCATGCTTCCGGGTATCGATGGGCTCACCATCATCCGCAAGTTGCGGGAAAACAATATCATGACGCCGGCTTTGATTGTCAGCGCCCTTGGTGAGGTCGATGATCGGGTTCGTGGCCTGCGCGCCGGCGGCGACGACTATCTTGTAAAGCCGTTCGCTTTCGCGGAACTGCTGGCGCGCGTCGAGGCGCTTGCTCGCCGCAGCGATACGGTGGCCAAGGATACGGTGTTGCGGGTTGGTGACCTCGAGCTGGATCTCGTCGCCCGGACGGCGCGCCGATCGGGTCGTGAAATCGAACTTCTGCCACGTGAATTCCAGGTTCTCGAATATCTGGTTCGCAATCAAGGTCAGGTCGTTCCCCGTGCCATGCTTTTGCAGCATGTCTGGGATCTGCATTTCGATCCGACGACCAACATCATCGACGTCTATCTCGGCCGCGTCCGCCGCAAGGTCGACGGCCAGCAGGCCTACCCGCTGATCCATACCGTTCGTGGAGTTGGATATTGTGTCCGCGCTGCTCGCTAAGACACTGAAATCGTCCACACTCAAGCGGGCATTGATCTTCATTGCGGTTTTCGGCGCTATCGTCGTCGTGCTGTTTTCCTTTGTGCACGGGTCGACGGTTTCTTACGTGCGCAGCAGGACAGACGAAATGATAATGTCGGAAGTTGTAATCCTCAAAGGCGCTTATGCACGCGGAGGGCGCGACGCACTGATCGGTGTCATTGCGAAACGCATTGACGACGAACATTTCAACGACAGCGTCTATCTGCTCGCCGACGCTTCGTTCTCTCCCATTGCCGGAAATCTTGCCACTTGGCCTTCGGGCCTGAGGGAACGCAACGGATTGGGTGACTTCTCCTCGGAGGATCAAACGCGCGATGCCGTGAACCGCCGTCCGATGCGGGCATCGGTCGATACGCTTGAAGATGGCACGCGTCTGCTGGTCGGGAAAGACATCGAGACGCTCGATCAATTCGTCTTCAGCATCAGATTGGCTCTGGGTTTGAGTATTTCCTTGCTGTTCGTCATTGCCGGCGCTGTCAGCATTTCCGTGGCGCGACGCACCGTCGGCCGGATCGAATCCATCAATGCGGCAAGCCGAGCCATCATGCAAACCGGCCTCGACCGGCGGATACCGTTGCGCGGCACACACGACGAATGGGATGAACTCGCCGGGAACCTCAACTCGATGCTCAGCCGCATCGAGGCCCTGATGGGCGAGGTGAAGCAGTTTTCCGACAACGTCGCCCATGATCTGCGCACGCCGCTGGCGCGCATGCGCGGGCGCCTTGAGAAAGCCTGGTATGACCGCCAGCTTGACGACAAGACGGTCATCAGCGACACAATCGCCGACCTCGACGATGTCCTCGTCATGTTTTCCTCGCTGCTGCGAATTTCCCAGATAGAGGCTCATGATCAGACAGCGGCTTTTCGTGCAATCGACTTAGGCGAGATCGTGCGTGAAGTTGTCGAACTGTTCGATGCGGCGGCGGAGGAGAATGGCGTATCGCTCGACGCGAACGGTGATTGCGGCGTTATGATCAATGGCGATCGGGACCTCTTGTTCGACGCGCTGTCGAACCTTGTCGACAATTCGATCAAGCATGGCCGCAAAGGCGGCCGTGTGTCGCTTGCCGTGACGGCAAATGACGGCGGGGCGACAGTTTGCGTTTCCGACGACGGGCCGGGCATTCCCGTTGAGGAGCGCCAGCACGTTTTCAAACGGTTTTATCGGCTTGAGCAGAGCCGCGCGACCTCCGGCTACGGTCTCGGCCTGAGCCTTGTCGCCGCCGTTGCGCGCCTGCATGGGGCGACGATCGAGATGCTGGACAAGTGTCCGGGCCTCGAATTTCGGTTGTGCTTTCCGAAAGTTGTGCTTTCCGAAACACGGGACACTGCCGAATGACCCCCCAATCAGGCGTGCGGCAGCACCTTGAGCGGCGTCGCGAACGGCTCGATCCGCAACGAATCGTGCGCGATGAGGCCGACCTTGCGCAGAGGGGCTTGCTCGAGGTCGCCGTTCGAAGCCTTGTGTACGGCATATTGCCAGACCGTGAGCGTGGACTTCGCGACCAGCGCGCGTGCAACGGCGCCGGCGTCCTGGCCGCCGATTTCGGCGAGTTCGGTGCCTGAGAGACCGATCACGATTTCATCTTTGACGGTGATGACCTTGAACAGGCTTATGGCCGGTGCGTCAGGCTTGATCTGGGCGAATGCAGGCGGGGCAGCCGCCACCAGCGTCGCTACCGCACCGCTGTGTAGCATCAGTCTCCGGGTAAAGCCGGTCATCTTGTCCCTCATGGAAAATGCTGTTGATGTTCATGCCCTCGCTGACCGCGGGGCTGTGGGCGAGCTTTAGCCTTGTCGCATGGATATGCGCCAGCGTGAATCAGGCCGCTTATGTTGTGTCGCACTCCGCAGGAGAAAGGTTCAAAGAAACTTGGATTGTCCTCGTCAGCTGCTTCAAGCTGGACAAACGCACCCTAATCGCACTGCGGCAGATAGTCGGTATCGGGGTGTCCCTCTGGGCGCCATTGCGGCTGCGCATCGTCTCGAGTTCGAGGTCGGACTTGAGGCTTGGGCTGACAGCCGCCATATTGGGGCTTGCGCTTACAGCCCCCATATTTGGGGCTTGCGGCGCTTGGGTCGTCTATGGCGCTCATGATCGCATCGCTTGCAATGAGCGCGGGCCCACGATTGTAGCGTGCATAGCTGTCCTGGCGGAGGAGAGTGGAATGGCCTCGATTTCCAAGCGGAGCCTGGGTCTTGTCGCATCGACCATTGGGGCTTGCATCCTGCTCGCCTTGCCCCTGCAAGCGCAGCCAGGCGGTGGCGGTCAGGCAGCAATTGATTCCGATCGCAACTCGCCGTCGCACACACGTATTTTGGAAGCCCATGTCGTGCTCCAGCCGGACCTGAGCTTTGCGGTCACGAGCACGGTGCGACTCAAGATTCTGCGCGAGAGTGCAATACGAACACTTGGCCAACAAAGCCTGTCTTACATAGAGAGTCTCGAAACACTCGATGTCGTCGAGGCCTATACGGAAAAACCGGATGGGAGAAAGCTGCCTGTCGATCCGGCCAAGATTCTTACCCGTGATGCCGCCGCTGGACTCAATGCAATCTATCTGCGCGACGCCAAGGTCAAGACGCTTTTCTTCCCGGACATCGAAATTGGCGACACGCTTGTTTGGGTGTCGAAGAGCCGTCAGGTGGACACCCATTTTCCTGGATACTTCTTTTATGACGTTGTTTTTCCGCGGTCGGTGCCCATCGATACGTATCGTCTGATTGTCGATGAACCGAATTCCGTGAGGTTCAGGTTTTCGCTCAGGGGGCAGGGGCTTTCCCACAAAATCGCCGAGATGGATACCGGCCGGCGCCACATGTTTGACTTCAAGCCCACGGGCTGGGAAGCCGATGAGGCAAATGCCGTTTCGACTTTGGACCGCGATCCGAGGCTGACGATCTCCACGTTCAAGGACTGGTCGGATGTTGGCGCGAGCTATTGGGCCAAAATGAAGGATCGGGATGCCGTCGATGCCCGTATCCAGACGCTCGCCGACGAAATCACCAAAGGCATAGGTGAAAAGCGCGCCCAGGCCGAGGCCATCGACGCCTGGATCAAGAAAAATATTCGATATGTCCATGTGTTTCTGGGATCGGCTGGTACGACCCCCAATCCGCCCTTGACCGTTCTCTCGAACAAGTTCGGCGATTGCAAAGACCACGCCGCACTTATGGGCGCTTTGCTCAAAGCCAAGGGGATCGCCAGCGAGCAGGTCCTGATGAGCACAGGCAGCATATATCGGCTACCCGACTTGCCGATTCCGCCGTTCGACCACGTCATCCTCTATCTTCCGGAGTTCGACGTCTATAACGATCCGACGGCTTCCTTCTCCAGGTTTGGCACGCTGCCGGAAGGCTTCCATGACAAACCGGTACTTCATATTTCAAATGCGGGCGGTCGCTTGGCGCGGATGCCACCGATGAGGGCGGAGGATCACGTTAGTGTTGCCAAGACGAAGGTGTCGATCGGCAGCGATGGCACGGTCAAGGGAACGACCCAGCAATTGGAAACGGGCATTTTTGCCGCTTATGCGCGGTTGACCGCTTCTCAGATTCAAGAGCACGGCCGCGAGAAGGCTGCCGAAATGGTCCTTCGCAATCTCGGGAATCCGGGAGTTGGAGTGTTCGAGGCGACCGCCCCGTTTGATTTTTCCGAGCCCTATAAGTTTCAGGGAGAGTTCAGCCTGTACCAGAAGCTGCCGACACCATTGGATGGCGCGCACGATATGCCCATTGGAATTCCTATCGACTGGCGGCTTGGCATTGGATTGTTAGGGCCGCGGATCGAGGGTCGCAAATCGGATTTTATCTGCTTCGCCGGCAAACAGGTGGAGGAGATCGAGGTGACATTTGCTCCGGGCCTTGCGCTACCGCGCGCCATCAGGGACACGAACATCGACCACAAGATTTTCAAGCTCCAATCACACTACGCGATCAATGGCCGAACCCTGGCGGTCCGCCGCGAGTTCACTGTGAACGTGGCGGGCCAAGTATGTGGCAAGGAAATTGAAGCCGAATTGTCCGTGCCGATGGAACGTGTTTTGCGCAGTTTGCGGACGCAAATGATTTTCCAGGGTTTCACTTCGAGCGACGATGCCGCGCAGCCCTGACGACGAGGGGCGCAACCCGGATGCCCTCTGCCTGCTTGTATTGCGCCCAGCCGGGACCGTATATTGGCAAAGACTGATCGAGACTGATCGAGGCCAATCAAGACGAATCCGGCAAACTCTGCCGAAAAAGGACAGCGCCCATGAACAAGATCGTGACGACGCCGCGGGCCGATCACGCAATCGAATTGCCCCCATCCGCCGGCGAGAAGATCACGGTTCTCAATCCGGTCGGTTTTCCGCCGAAGGTCAACAGGAAGGCGATCGCGCCGCGGCCTGAAAGTCTCGAAGGCAAGACCATCTATCTGGTCGACTGCCGCTTCGACGATTCAATCGAACTGTTGAAACAGGTGCAGAACTGGTTCGCCGAATTCATGCCGGCCGTGAAGACGAAAATCGTTTCGCTTTCCGCCACCTATCAGCACGACGACCCCAAGACCTGGGAAGAGATCAAGGCCAACGGCCATGCCGCGATCGTCGGTGTCGGCCATTGCAGCAATTGTTCGCCCGCGGTGGCGACCCATGCGATCACGCTTGAAACCCGCTACGGCGTGCCGACCGTCGCGATCCATACCGACAAGTTCGACCGCGTGGTGACGTCGGTCACCAAGATGGCGGGGTTGCCCGATGCGCGCCGCACCTTCGTGCCCATGCCCGTCATGGGCAAGACGACCGAAGAACTAAAAGCCTATGTCTACGGCAAGGATCCGATCACGGGTCTCCCGGTCATGCAGGAGGTCATCGCGGGGCTCACCACCGCGCTGAGCAACTAAAGCATGGCGGAATACGAACGCACGACACCAAGGCTCGTCGAACCGGATACCGAAGGCAATCTTCAACAGCAGTTTCTCGACAACAAGTGGACGGATGGGCTGCCCATCGTTCTGCCGACGGAGAAGCGCGTCGCCGCGATGCTCGCCGGCACCAGCCGCAAGCCGGACGAGGTCGTCGGCCGCATGCAGCCGACCGAGTTCCGCGTTGCTTTCGAATATACGGTCGAGAAGGTGGCGGTGAACGCCGTCATGGCGGGCGCCAAGCCGGAATATTTCCCCGTCATCCTGGCGCTGGCGGCGTCGGAGGTTTCGGCCCGCGGCTCGACCACGAGTTCGTCGGCCGCCATGGTCGTGGTCAATGGCCCGATCCGCAAAGAGATCGACATGAACTGGGGCATCGGCGCCATGGGCCCCTATAATCACGCCAATGCGACCATCGGGCGCGCGTACGGGCTGCTCTCGCAGAACCTGCAGGGCGGATCGGAGCCGGGCGTCAGCTTCATGGGATCGCAGGGCAACAGCTACACCTACAACAACGTGACCTTCGCGGAGAACGAGGAGCGCAGTCCCTACGAGCCGCTCCACGTCCAGAAAGGATTCAAAGCCACCGATAGCTCCGTGAGCGTCTTTTACGGCTGTCGATCGACCACGTTCTGCCTCGGCTTGCGCGAAAAATATTGGCGCGACCACGTGCGCGACATGCTGGCCGGCATCGACGGCAATTCGACGCCGTGCCTGTTGATTGATCCCTTGACGGCGCAGCAGTTCATCGACCGCGGCGGCTTCGACACCAAACAAAAGCTCATTCGCTTCATCCACGAGACCGCCGAAATGCCGGCGGGCCGCTATTGGGATCTGCAACTCGTCCAGAACTACGTCTATCCGTGGGCGACCTTCGGCAAGGAGCCGATGGCGACCTGGCTCAAGGCCAAGGACGACGAACTGATCCGCATTTTTCCGGAAGCGGACATCAACGTCGTGGTGGTCGGCGGTGAAGCCAACGGCTATTGGCGGATCATGGGCGCCAAATACCGCAAGACGATTTCCGTCGACGCGTGGCG
>Ga0209488_10000854_pt1 | contig 25820 bp, 28 predicted proteins | sample Rivendell_Oct201_8_FD_188349 | JGI IMG/M metagenome (GOLD analysis project Ga0209488, IMG submission 188349) | Vadose zone soil microbial communities from the Eel River Critical Zone Observatory, Northern California, USA -... | ecosystem: Environmental > Terrestrial > Soil > Vadose zone >...
CTCGCTCACGCTGACGCACTCGTCCAAGTCGGGTACCGAGACAAACGCCGTTACGCGAAGCGCGTAAGTGAGCCCTTAGCGGGCTTTCACACGTGAGCACGGTATGACTCGACGGGATAGCTGTGCTCTGCATATCATCGAGCAGTGTGCATTGGTCTTTAAAGGTAGAGCCCAGGTGTAATGACGTTCACAGGTCAGTATAAGCGTCATAAATAAAAATGAACCATTCTAATTCTAATGCTCGCGAGTCTGCTGCATGCGATCCTTCGTAACCTGAATAAACTGCTCTCTCAATGCCCGCTGCTCCGCGATCCTTTTCAGTATCGTCCCCCGCCGCGTCGTCAACGCCCCACGCCATACCCACCCAGACGACCCCTTCCGCGTGTGTGCCAGCAAGTGGAACTTGATCGTGTCCTTCCCAGCCTGGATGGAATACAACTCCTCCAAGGCTTTCTCGCGCGCCTCGCGGTCCGTCTTGGACATATCTTCAGGCATCATCGGGTAATAAAACGGCTCGACGAGCCCAACAACGGCGCGCTTGTACGTGCGGAGCCCGCCCCCGTGGCGCGCCCACGTACCGTTCCACGCACGGCTTAAGGGTGCGATGTAGTTGTCTGTGCGGATGTACGTCGTCTGCACGCCATACACTGCCGCGAGGTACGCGCGCACGTCTGTCTTGGTGACCGACTGGGGAATGCGGAATGTCGCCTCGTAGGGGTTGTACGGCTTGCCCGGCGGCGTGAAATTCGGCACGAGGCGGAAGATGATGTTGGGCAGGTAGATCTTCTCGCCCACCACTTGCACTCCCTTCTCGCCGGACGGTGTCACGACCTCCCGCGTGCCACGCAGCCGAGACCGTCGCGAGTTGAGTTTGGCGAGCCATTCGCCTTCGGTGGGCTCCGTGCCATCTGATCGTATAAGTTCTCCTTTGGCGAGAGCGCGTTGGTAGCGGGAAAATTCGGTAGGGGTTAACCCGTTGGGGAGGGCGTCGGATTCAGCAGCAGCAGTGGTAGGAGTTTTTCTTGAACGACGAAGGCGAACGGCGCGCGGTGTTGATGCCGTCCTTGCGACGACAGCCGCTTCTGGGAGGGTGGAGTAGCAGCGCTTGAGCAGGGCGTTCATTCTGTTCGCCACTGCTGGGAGCATCGCAAGTGTAGCTAGCAGGACGGAAGACCGAGACCGACATGTGTTATATCCAGTATTTATCCATGTTTGCCAGCTCCCCCTCACCACACAAAGCACTGGAACAGCTCGCATGTCGGATGCAGCTGTGTTGTACTTTAGAAACAGCAGGTAGTTCGTCATGCATTTCTGAGAGCAGAGCACAAGAATCATATACTGACTAGGTTGCCTTCTCAATACCCCACTGCGGCATAGTCAATCGTCTCAGTGTTCCAATATCCACCGATCACATTCGGCTTTTGTCTCAGTGTGATTGTTCCAAAGTAACAACTTTACATTATAATAAATAGAATCAAGTAGGTAGACAGACAAAATACAACATCCCACGCAGCCGAATCATGTAAACTGTCACTCGCGCGTCGACCTTCGCGCTTTCAGAAACCTATGAGAAAAGCTTGACATACGCCTGGCGAACAAGCTTGATAAATGTGTACACGTCCTTCGACTCGTTTAACTGATCTAGCAATATTGGCAACGTCGGCAGTGGTGGTGTTGATGTTATAACTATCGACTATCGTTGGCTCGTGCATCAAGGACACAGGTGGCAAGACACACCTTTGTACAAGGTTGATGAGACGTCAAGCACAAAGCTCACTTCATGGCGGGAATTATCCCCAGCTTTGAGGGAATAACGTATGAGAAGCTGGTCAAGGCCGACGCCCTCGAGGACGAATCCCAAAGCGCGCTCGCAAGCACGCAACTCCGCAGATAGAAGTGCTGCATTTGTAGCCAACGTTTTCTTCTCCATCTCTCGTTCTAAAAGGGGGCTCGGATGCGACACCGTAGACGTAGGGGGAAAACCTACCTTTCCGGAGGTTCGCAATGCGCGCGCGGTATTGCTCAATCTCGGCGTCGAGAGTTGCTACTTCTTCACGGTGCGATGCGACCTGGCGTCGAAGAGCGGAAACAGAAGACTCCACCTCTTTAGTTTCCTCACGCTCGCGTTCGAGCACTACAACGAACACAGTCAGCAAAAGGGCAACACGCGCGCGCGAAATCGACACGAACCACCAATAAGCTCAATCTCCTTTAATTTACACTGGTTCGTTTCCTTTTCCATGTCCTGAGCACGTTCTGCGAGCTTCTTTGTCTCTGTGGTGTGCGCTTCCCGGCGCTGGCTGATCTCGGCCATGGCGCGGCTAGTAAAATCCGCGATCGCATGGGAGAAATTGTGTGAAGCGGCTTCATACGTGGGCAGGTGGAGGTCTATCATTGGATTAGAGCTAGAGAGAATGGCGGCGAGATTGAGTTGACCAGTCCGAGGTGCAGACATTGGTCGGTCGCGTGTAGTTGACCTTAAGAGAGATAGGTAGTCATGTGATGGCGAGGCTTACGTGTTCAGCAGCGTACAAGTGCAGATCCGACTCGCTCTCGTCGCATAACTATGGACCATCATCTGACATACAACGCCTATCAGCGTTCATTATACACTGACACACCCTCAACCATCGCCGCCATCGCGCACCCCACCCCTCACCCACCAGTCCCTCAATTCATCAGCGATGCCCATGCCCTTCCCCATGGATTAAGCCCTGGCCTCCCTGTCACCAATGACGAGAACAACATCTACAACCTCGTCATAGATCTCTTGGACCCCGAGACTCGAGAAGCTGCTCTCCTCGAGCTCTCCAAAAAACGCGAGCAGTATGATGACCTCGCCCTCGTTCTTTGGCATGCATTTGGTCAGCCTCCATTTCTCTACCATCATTCGTACACTATCGTCTCACTGGGTATCTAGGTATCATGCCAGCTCTTCTCCAAGAAATTGTGTCCGTGTATCCAATGCTTTCCCCTCCAAACCTCACAGCGCATGTATCTAACCGCGTGTGCAATGCCCTCGCGCTCCTTCAATGCGTCGCATCCCATCCTGAGACAAGGCAACTCTTCTTGAACGGTACTTGCCTCTATTCCCTCATTCCTGTGTGAATTCCGACGAACTGACACCACCCAAAAATAACAGCGCATATACCCCTCTTCTTGTATCCGTTCCTGAACACAACTTCCAAAACGCGTCCCTTCGAATACCTGCGCCTAACCTCCCTCGGTGTCATCGGTGCTCTTGTCAAGGTACGGCAGCCTTTTACGATCACTTCCTGACCTGCCTTCTCACCCAGTGGTCAGCAAAATGACAATAACACAGTGATACACTTCCTCCTCTCCACCGAGATTATCCCCCTCTGTCTCCGCATCATGGAGACCGGCTCAGAGCTCTCCAAAACAGTCGCAATCTTCATCGTGCAGAAGATCCTCCTCGACGAAACCGGGCTCACCTACATCTGTCACACCTACGAGCGTTTCTTCGCCGTTGGTACCGTCCTTAGCAACATGGTCAACCAGCTCGTCGAGACGCAGGCGGTCCGACTCCTCAAGCACGTTGTTCGTTGCTACCTTCGGCTGAGCGACAACCCGCGGGCGCGCGAGGCGCTCCGAGCATGCCTTCCAGAGCCTCTCCGTGACAATACGTTCGCCGCGCTTCTCCAGGTGAGCCCTCCATAGCGTTATCGTTGTTGGTCCATCCTGAATGCTGTTGTACCCAGGGTGACATGGTCACTAAACGTTGTCTCACCACGCTCCTCAACAACCTCAATGACCAATAAACGATGGTCTCCCTGCATTATCCCCCCCGTCGCGCCGTTTCTGGTCTCTCATACGCGTAACCCACCCGTAGTCGCAACTGTACCCATTACATACCTGCGTTTTGCTCTTCGCCTTTATACGGTTTTTTTTTCTGCTTTGGAGTCCAATATTTGCCACCTCGCGGGACGTTGTATTAACTTACACTTTTTCCTATGTAACGAACGAAGGGAGTAAACGAAAGAGAATAGAGAATTGTGTATATAGTTACGAAACTGCGTGCCTAGCCAAGCAATCAGTGGTACCTTACGACCGGGACAGTGCTATCGCCTGAAGGAAGCTCGCCCCCCACCAGGCACAGGTTCCTCCACCTGGATAGTGAGCTCCTCGAGTCCGGGTATACGCGCACGCAGGAGCGTGTCGACGCGCTCTAAGACGCCGTCCAGATCATAGTCCTTCTGCGGCGTCGGAGGCGCAAGCTGTACATGCAACGAGCCAATTAGGCTGCCCGCGTCCTTTGGCCAAAACTGCGGCTCCGTGTACGATGCGAGTCCCTCGACCGAAGCGAGCTGTTCCCAAATTTATAAATCAGCAAAAAGGGGTCCCCCCGGGCGGGTGGAGGAGGAAAGAAAAGGAAAGGAACGTTACCTCGTCCAGGGCATGCGCAATGCCGTCGGTGCGCTGCGCGACGTCCAGCGCGAGCACCTTGCCCGTGTCAATGACGAGCGGGATGACGCTCGCTGCGATGAGCACGGCGATGAAAATGGACGCGATGGGGTCGAAGCCGGTCCAGCCGTACCATTGGATGAGCACCGTCGACACGATCACGCCGACTGAGCCCAATGTGTCCTGTCAGTGCCGGCCCCCACCCCACCCGACCTTAGTCAGACCGACGAAAAAAAAAAACGAAGGGAGAGAGGGGATGAGGATGGAAAGGTAAGGTACTCACGGCCATGACGTGCAGGAAGAGACCGCGCATATTATGACTATGTCCCTCGCGCGAGGGCCCACTCCCGTGGACGTGTGAGTGGTCATGCAGGTTGGGTGTATGTCCATTGAGGTGTGCGTTTTGATGGGACGCGAAGTGCTCGTCTACACCGAAGCGATAATTTGGCGTCATGGGCGAATTAGCGTGGCCTTCGCCCAGATGTGGGGCATCATGCAGTTGTAACGATGGCGCACGGCGACTGTGAGTTCGATGACCACGCTGCCTCGACGCTAGGACGGGCATGGTTTGGGAGTGGGGTATAGTGGAACTGACTGGGGCTGGCGAGAGCGAAGAGAAGGTGGCCATAGAGGCAGAACGAGCGTGAACGCGAGATGACGAGACGCCGAGAAGATCGCTACTGGGAAGGCCGTTTGGACGGGACCGTAAGTGCGAGCGGGGAATGTCTAGGTGCATGTTCGGTGCGTCTGCATGCGAGGCGTTGCCGCCGTGGGACGGCGAATGTGGGCGATGGTGAGAGTGGCCATGTATGTGAGATGATGTTTGGGTATCCCCATGCTCATGCCCGTGGCTCTCGTGTCCCTGTTCATGTTCCCCAATTGTCACCTATAACAACCAAGTTAGAAATTCATTGGGTTTGATCGAAGAGACAAGTCCCCTACGTGATCATGAGCATGAGTATGACCGTGCTCGTCCTCGTTATCCGAATCATGAACGTGAACGTGATTATGACCGTGCACGTGGTCATGGTGATCTCGGTCATGACTATGATTGTGTCCGTGATCGTGATGATGTGAATGCCCATGCCCGTGGCCATGCGAATGTCCATGGTGTGCATGGCCGCCCATCGCGACCATGCCAAACAGATTAATGACTAACCCTAATGTGCTGACAAGAAGAAGTTGATTAGTGTTCATCTCTGGTGGATCCAGACTTGGGTATATTAGCCCAAACTACACTCCTAAAATTAATACCCCTCTGCTCACAGGCGCTGAATGGCTTCGAATATGATGAAAATCGAGATCAGGATTAAAAAGATCCCGTTGGCGAATCCCGAGAGCGTCTCGATTCTTCCATACCTACAACACAGAAAAACGTTACGTCGGATCAATTCAGACAGTGGTGAAGCGACTGACCCATATGTGAACCTCTCGTTAGGCGGCCATGTCGCCATGATAGATGCCAACAGACCCACACCAATAGCCATACAATCAAAGCCCATATGGATGGCTGTATGTCCGAGTCAACTTCGCTAGTACCGGAACTCTCGGCAACGTACCATCAGATATCAAACCCAAGCTGTTGGTCCAGATACCATACACCATTTGTACCATCATGTAAGCTAAGTTGAGCACAAGAAAATAAAATATTCTTCGTGACTCTGGGTTCGACATTATGGTTTTCAGATGAGAACGGGCGACCTGTATCACCGGAACATGCGGAAGGCCATCTGAAACTTGTGACTTTTTAGGATATGCACCTATGGGGGTCCGGGTTTGAGATAAATCGCCTTGAGTGACCGCGACTGACCGTATGACAAGAGTATTCCCACTAATATCTCCGAAGTGGTTGGTAAACGAGAGAACCACATATATCCAAAGCTAGTCGTGGCAAGGAATGCAGATGCCGAAGAGAGCAAGTTGTAATGTGAAGTAGTAATGACAGGTGCGTCGAATGAGATGCGCCAGTACCGAAGAGAATATGCCGCCAGAGGTATGGCCATAAGAGAGAATAGCGAAACGGCCGGAGACGGTGGTTCGTTCATCTAAGGGAATGACACATAAGACGGACACGAAGCGGAGGACGGCTGCAATACGCTCACAAAGACCTCTTTAGCCGCATAGACAACCAGACCGAATATCGCTGCGCAGGTGGTGCAACAGATCGATACATACTTGGCACCCACACTGGACACCAACACAGATCTAAAATGCTCCGACGCTCCCGTCGAGAGAATGTACAACAGCAGTGCCAGATACCCCGGTAGCGTCTCCCGCACGCTACTTATAGAGTAGCGGGCATCGGAGGCGAACGAAACGAGAAGGCCGAGAGCGATCGGTGTAAAACGCACATTCTGCGAACATGGAGAACCGTTAGAGGTAGGGAGGGACCAACTACACCCAGACGATGCTCACCAAGGTCGCACTGGACAACGTCTTTGCCCATGTCGACGAGAAGTGCGTAAATAGCACGACGCTGCAGATTCGCAACCCCCACCAAAACAAAAAAAACGAGTCAGGACGAAACACGAGGGGAGAAACCTGAACATACCGAGTTGCCGATAACTGCGACAGTGCCATAAGGAGGCTGCCCTGTTGGAGAAAATACGCTACAGAGCCCATGGCCAGAACCGTCCACTGTTTGATTTTGTCACCGAGAGATCATATACAGATGACCACGGAAATATGCGTACCTTTGCCGACGACGCAGCTACCAACGCACTCGCCACATCTCCCGACGTCGCCTCCCTCAAGCCGAGACCAAAGACGCCACACGCGAGGATGCGCATAAGGACCCAGAACGCGCCGACGTTTTGCGATAGAAGCCATTCCCTGATCGTCCAGAGTGAGACGACGAGCAGGGCATTCGAGAACACGATATCGGTAGCAACGCGTCCAGATATTCTGTAGGGCTCAGACTCAGCATTCGCAATTCCCGAGTCCGTTGCCCCATTGTGGGCAATCTATTATGGGAGGACTGGACACGCACGAGTTTGACAGAACGGTTCTTGGGTTGAGGGTAACTTTCTTACGCGTTCTTGTATCCGTCAAATCCATGACAGGGCTGTTCACCGACTATATAGAACAGCTAATAAGTTAACTTTGGAAGTGAAGGGTGCCAGCGCCTGCTCCTCTCAAAACATATCAGTTGCCCGACATCACGTGTCGAAATTGCTTATGTCACTCGGAACGGAAACCACAACACATGAGAAATTCATTTCGATTTCGACATACACACAAACGAAATTCAAGACATGACAGTAATAAGACATGGCTCACGTCACGGTCACATTTACTTTAATAATGGGCTACAACACATGTGCAGACATTTCAATTTACTTCGACAACTGTTGAGCGTGGACAAACACGACAAGAGTCCTGACATGAAACCGAGATGATGAAACGATTCACGACCCACTTTTAAACGTGATTGAACTGGGCGACAAGATCATTCCATGCCATATTGGGGTCCGTCCCTGGGCTGTAGTCCGAGTTGACTTGCATTGGCTGGGGAACGTGTTGGGGGGGCATAGCAGATGGGTGACCAGTGGACAGATACGGCTCGGCGCGTAACGAAGCTGCATAGTCAAAACCCATCGAACCAGGCGAAGTTGGAACGTATGAAGTTGAAGGGCCCGCGTGCATCCCATTGTATGGATATTCTGAGGCTTGTTGATGTTGCCAATATTGGGTATAGTTGAAGCCTCTCGAAGGACCTGAATGAACTTGATGTTCCATGGGTAAATGATTGTGTGGCTGGGTTGGTTGCGATTGGGTATGCGTGTGTGTGTGGTGAGGCTGCATGATAGGCTGGGGTGGTTGATAATGATGAGGTGCATGAGGTTGGGCGTGGTATTCATGACGTTGCCAAGCAACAGGTTGGCCTGGCTGAACAGGGGGCACAGTGGCTGCAGCTACGAGAGGTATTGCGTTGACCTGAGGCGGGGTAGAAAGCTGTGAAGCGTAGGATAGCGCGGGAAGAATGTTTGAAACGGCGGGAGAGCTGCGTGGGCTTGCAGAAGCTGTCGTAGGGGACGACGCAGTCGAAGATGAAGCTTTCCGTGGAACGAGGCGGGTTTTACCACCTAACATGGCCAGTTCCTCGTCTTCTCGCTTCACATCCCCCTCGTAGTCTGGTGTCATTCTCGGTGACTGAGGGTCCTTCCTCATCTGAAGTTCCGACATGGCTGCCACGGCGCGCTCCCTTTGTTTTCGCAAGACGGGCTGGAGTTTTGGGCGTTAGTCCGACGTATGTCAAACCGCTGCCTCGACACGTACTAGAACTTTGATGGCCCTAGAATTTTGCGACACGTCCTCGAAGAGCCTTAGCGCAGAATCCAAATGTGACAGGGCAGAACGAGCCAATGCCATTTTTGGGCACTTGATCGGTATAGAACCCAACACAATCTAGAAGCATATCAGAAGCCGAAGCCCGCTTCTGTGAGATTTCTCACCGCGCAGGAGAACACATGAGTAAACAAGAACCACATTCGCTCCGTCAAGATAGGTTGTTGAGAAAATAAGCTTCGGACTAATCCGACGAAGGAGCATGCACCGTTGTACACCGCCAACACAGAAGGCGCGTATTTGCTGCCGAGGGGATCGTCCGGACTATCTTCGATGGCGCGTGCAAAAAATCCGCGATGCATGTAAAACAGGGCTATTGGATGTGAGCGTGTGCCTTTCTGTTCGAGGCGAGTACTGCACTTACTCATTTCCCTAATCGCAAATCCAACGTATCGCTGAAGGGTGAGGAAAACGGGAACCGACTCGACATCTGCCATGGGCCCGCCGAAACCTGGAACCTGGAGAGAAGGTGGCGTATAGAATTCTCGCACTTTTCGGTCGAGCTGCTGTAAAACCTTGTAATTCGGAGTCCGAGCACCGAACACTTGGTCATGAACCACACTCATGCACTGGGAAGAAAACCGGTACTTCCACAGTTGGACTTGATAAACAAAAGTTAGCACGTGTCGGGCTCATAGGAATAACAAGCCCATCTCACAGCCCATTTCTTCTTCGGCGTTCTCATCTCTAGTGGACTCTTGAGGCATTTGAGTGTCGATATGGAGCACAGAGAACGATGGGGGCCGTCCATATGTTAGACTCTATCATGTCATTGGGATGAGAAGACAATAGCTTGAGCGGTCCGGAGTGCCATACCTGCCACGAGTCATAGGTATATATCTCCCAGAAGAGTGCCCGCCGTCGGTATGTCTCATCTAGGCCTAAACCCCACCTACCGCTGTCTCGGTCTGTGGGATACGATCAGCCAATCGTGTGGTGTGGGAAGATTATGCGGTATAACGCACGGAGACCGCACTAAACCAGAGACAGATGAGCCACAAGGGTATATGCCATGCGATGAGGGCGGGTGCTTACGCTGTGCGCCAACTTGACAACTAGACCCATGAGCGCCCACCGGGGGCCATCAATATCGGAGAGGAACATATAATGGGACATTAAGAGCTGTGGGCATAGTCAGAGCCTTCAAACACGATTAATAGAATATCACATGCCAAAGCTTGGATGGCAGGGATCGATTGCTCCTCAAATATTGAATCCACGGACAAAGCGGCACGTCCGAGCTGGTAATAATGGTTTGCATCGTAGGAATGAGGGGGCGCGTCCAAGTCAAGTAAGGCTCCAATGGCAAGCATCATATATACTACGGCAATCCGATGCGACTGAATACGATCGTGATCGGCGCCGACTTCAGGGTCAAAAACGCGGCTATATATGGAGGAGTAAAAGTCACTGTGCTCGATCGGTGTATACCTGTATGACGGTCAGGCATCGCATCCGAAAGTTACCGATATTCTTACATCCAAGAACCATGGCGCCAGTATATATCCATCTGTCTGCGCACTGTATTTGTGTCGGGCAAGTTACTCAAAAGCATCGAGCGAATATCCTCGACACTTCCAGCTACATTCGAAGCAAAAGGGAACGCATAACTCCTCCAAGGCAGGGTATTTGGCATTGGCAGCTCGACGGAGGCAGGAGAGGTGATATCATCGTCCTCGTCGCTGCCAGCTTCGTTCTAGAAACAACATATCAAGCCGGCACTGCCGTCCGATGAGGACGGTGTCTGACCTGGAGTAGATACTTCAAGGAACGAGAAACTTAAATGACAGAATGCAATCGGAGCCGCGAAAAGGACCCACATATGAATTGGCTGTCTGACCATAAAAGTTCGTACGACCGGTATCGGAGATCGACCTAGGAGCGAAAGTGAAAGGTGAGAGATGGAGCTTAACGTTGTCTTTGCGCTCACAGAGATCCCACAGCGTCGATGGCTTCCGCGGATTCTGCTTCCGGTGGAGATGGCATCTCGTTCCGAGATTCACGCTCTAAGGGACGTTTGATTTGCAATAAATCGTCCGAGAGAAGAGGATGCCTCTCGCTGCTGTACACGGAATATGTCTCTGCCAAAGCATCCTCGAGCTGCCTGACGCGGTTGGACAAGGTGCCGATCTTGTCGTGGAGAACTTCAGTGTTCGCGAGGATGAAACTGTGCAGGGCTGACGTGTCGGTGGAAATTTTTTATGAACGAAGGGGGAGAAAAGAAGGCGCACCGGTTGCCCTTGCCCGTGGTCAGGGATCCTGAAGTCGTTGGTGAGCGTAACGCGAGGATCGCATACGATTGCTAACCTTTGGGGCAGATAGCCGCACAGCCCTTCTTCACGCAACTAGCGCAAGGAAAGACACGGCTGCATCTGTGAGGGGCGACCTCAGTTTGCAGCAGAGATGACTCGAAAGGGGGCAAGTCGATACCTCAACTTGAGTCTTGAGTGAATGATATGATCAGCGGGTTGAATTGAAAGCGCGGGGGTGAGAGATTGGGCTACCTTCTACACTCTGCGCAAGACAAGGCGGCGTTGCGACGACGTTGCTTTGAGGATGGCGAGTTTGGATTAGGATCTGGCGGGGGTATGAATGAAGAAGCCATGGAGGATGAAGAATAAGAGGCGCATTCATCCAGCTGGGAAGAATCAATGCCCGAAACAAGGCACGTAAAGAACTTGCTCTCCATCAACTGACCCCAGCGCTACCTTACTAACTTTTTTTCTACTCACTCTCTTTAAATTCACAAATCCCATCGGTAATTATCATTGGTAATAATAGGGTATAAATCGCATGCCAAACCAACGTTCCACCCAAACAAATGATTATCATCAAAAAATTGAACGTGTCTCATACCACCACAAGTCCCGCCCCACCGTTCTTCTCTTTCTCTTCGGTAACAGTTTGCAGGGCGAGCAGTTCGGAAGAGGGGGACGACGTTCCACTAAGAACCCTAGTGATCTGCACAGGAGACACCTCCATCTGTGGGCTTGCAGGCTCTGCAGCCGACTCTGCGGTCGAAGACGTGTCTGAGCCGTTGTACATCGCCTCCTGAACAACTGGAGCGCTACGTGATGGTGCAGACGTGCTTGATGATGAGAAACTTCCCCGACTACCGAATAAGCCGCCTAACTTCCGTGACAGCGGCTCACTCGTAGGCGACGGAGAAGTACTCGTTGATGCACCACGGCTCGAAATTACCGGTGAGCTCGTCTCTCCAGCTCGAAACAAACCACCAAAACCCCATCGGGAACCTCCATTGATATTCCTCTTGTCGGCATCATCGCTACGAAGCACGGGGCTGCCGATATCAGGACGCACGGGTGAAACTCCCACATTGTTGTCTGTGATAAAGTCACGTAGGGTTTTGACACATATCTCCGATGCCTCGCGTGCTTCATTAGCTTCCGTCAACTCGTGCCGTGCTTCTTCAAGGGCCACCTTGAGCATCTGGATCTCCCGCTGCACGTTTTCCCTTTCAACTGCATTGAGACCAGGGACAGGCTCCAATTCTGGGGCTGAAGGGCGAGCGAATAATCCCGAGAAGCGACGAGTGCTCGAGGGCGGATGGTTGAGTGGAGGTGACACATCAGGGAGGGCAACGCTCTGCGGATTGGGCGACGTGTCTGCCATCTGCCCGTTCGCCACCTCGGACCAGCTCACGTTCGAATCAGACACGGAAGATATTCGTCTGTGATTCGGCATACGTCCGGCCGATGATCCGGTGAGTGGGGCGAACGACATTCGCTTAGCAGACGGTGGACCTCCAAACGAGAATGAACTCGCTCGCGACAAGTCGACGGACATGTCTGCACCCCGACTCAGGCGGCGGTTTTCAGTTTGCAGCCGCATAACGCCACGACTATTTTTTTTCATTATACATGATATGAGACCGACGTGGAAACGATCAAAATGAATAGAAAAGACGGACCGGCTTTCCTCAACCTTGCTTCTCAGAAGCACGATGGATTCTTCATCGTCGCGTGCTTTCTGCCGCAGCGTCGCCAACTCAGAGTCTCTCTCTGCTTGCGCTTCCTTTAGTTGACGAATTTCCGAGGCGAGATCCGCTTCTCGCCCGCACGCGGTGTTCAAGGCGGCTGACAATTCATCGCGTTCTTTGGTGAGCTCCACAACGTTGATGCGCAGCGAGGTGACGAGAGATACGAGTACGTGAGTGTCGAGTGATTGTGGACGTCCCTCAAATCTGGCGGGGGATGTGGGAAGGGATTCAGCCTCGAGCTGACGTTCGAGCTCGAGTGTGAGGTCGAAAGAATGGGGTCGTGTGGGGTCGTGCTCGCGTAATTCGTGAACAATAGCCTCTTCTTCGGGAGTTGACATTGTCAAAATTCTTGGCGGTGTGATAGAAGGGGGACAGAGGAAGGAGACAGGGAGAGGAAGCAGAAGCCGTGAGCTCAATTGAACACTGAGCAACGGCGACTCACGTGGCCCAACTAGATGTGGCTGGACAACACACCGCCATCCCTATTCTCTGCCCAGCTGACTGCTGCCAGTGTGTGAAATAAGACCTCACCTGCCATCTCACCTCATATCCGAACGTGCTCTAGTAGTCACCATTCCTACTGACATTGTCTGGTAACGTGGCGATTCATTCGATCTCTAAACGTATGAATCCTTGCCGATTTAGTTCCAAACGGACAACACGACATTGGATCATCGCGCCAGCTGCTGCCTCCCATAGCCCCACGAACGCCCCCTGTACTTCTTTCTAGGCAGCGATACTTACTCTTCTCAATATTGCTGGCATTGCGAGTGTGTCTATTTGTGCGATGGCTCCACGTGCGCGAGCATGCGCACGCTGGAAGCAGAGCCAGAACACCTGGTTACGAGCCAGGCAGCACCGCTAAATTATCACCCGTGGAAGAAACGCATAGAGTATTCGTCGGCGAATTTTACTTTGTCCGCCAAGCCGAACCCAACCAATCTCAAACACGACTCGCCACGAAACAACATCGCGACATCCTCGGCGTGTTTTACCTCCGCCCGCCCATTGCTGCACCTTCCTCACCTTCCTTCTCAAAACAGCATCTGCCGAGCACTGCCAACCACGCCCCTCGGCTGCTGCCCAACTACTGCGCATGCCACGCCCCCCGCGGATCCGGAAGTGTCTCGAGCATGGAGCGCGGCACATCGATGAAGCGACAAATGGCGGTACACCACCATCACGTCTCATTAATATTGTTGGCATCAGAGGTGGCGTTGAATATCCGCCATGCCCAGCGCATCCGCAAGTACTTGCGGTGGCACCTAGGAATGGCTGTCTGAGAAGGCAAAGACCGCGCGCGCTGGGGCAGCGGCGCCTGCGGTCTATCCGCATGTCGAAGAGCTGACGATGTAGTGGACAATGGTGACGCTTGTAATTTTCTGTCATCGCTTTGTCGGTTATTTCGTCTCCGCGTAAAGAGCAACCAATAGCCCATTGAGTTCTACTATCACATGGCGCAGAAGTAAGAGCGTAGAAAGACTCTCGCTCGCTGGCATCTTGACAGATTCTCATTCTCCGGTCTGCACTGGCACTCGTGAAACGGCCAAGGGTATGATGAAAGCAAGCAAATTGAGTACAATCCCACAGGCCATACCCGCAAGCAGTTTGACCTTCCCCACTCTCCATCACCAATCTGAACTGAACTCATTGGTCAGTTCTCTTGTACGATGGTCCCTAAGAGCCACACCGCAAAACACAACGCAAGCCGGGTCTCAGGACCAGAACAATCGGAACAACATACAGGTATGAATCGGATTCTACAAGGGATATATGCATTCATTATGAGTTGCAGGTGATCCGTCCCTGTCCGAGGCTTGTGACCGGGGATCTTCATAACATCAATTCACCTCCGGCCTCCCTACAAAATTTGTCCACCGAATAGACACCTCGAGGCCAGATGCACTCGACAGCGTGGCCATGTCCCCCGTGCCCAGGCCAGATGCGACTGACCACGTGTCCATGCCAAGATTATATGTACCAGTCCGACAGGCAATCCCCCACGGAGGCCACTAGTACCGGCAGATGTGTTAGACCATTGGACCAAGCTACTCCCTTCATCTGTGTTCAACGTATGGGCATACACATTTACATGCTGTGGTGATTGCTGATTTATTGAGCAGTTGATGATGCCAATAGTCAGCCAATGGGCTCAGACTTGAAGGCATGACTCGGATTTGATTCACGATAGCACAAAGACATGCTCTCATCTTTGGTTACTGTAGACGGTAATGGGCACAATAGTGTCACTCCCACACTCAGACAAAGGCATCCCATCACTTGGTCCCTGACACTACAGTCGTCGCACCAGTCCCAGCGCGGGAAATTTATCTGGTATTGCTTGACGCTCTCTATGCGAGAGATCGGTGTGATAAGCCGGAACTCAGAGAACTGATGTAGAATGTCCCCAGGATGGATTTTATCAAGAAAGTGAAAAAAATCATCGCATTCTACTCTGTCTGGCCCACACCATCATGATGGTCATGGATTTTCCAACGCGAAGACGCTATTAAACTACTTCCTGAGCCCTCACTGGCATGTTCAAAAGTGGCGATTCCCTGCTTCAGTCACAAAACTATTTTCAATTCCGATACGTCACCGCTGCGTGCATGGTTCTTACCGGTTTTCCTGATTCCGATGGACCTGGCTCTGTGTCGTAACCATGCCTCCCCCCTGTGAAGTCCGTAGCAGTTGCCTGGTGAACATTGATGGTAACAGTGGTTGGTCCTGTCTTATTAGGTTTGTACTGTGCTTGCTGGTCTGAGGACAAGGCGCAGTCGCCGATCGAGTTATCATTAAATCGCTCTCGGATATAGTCGCGACTGTTCAACCTGAAAGTAGCGAAAGTCAGAATCCACTTGAAAGTGAAGACACCTCTCACATAGCAAGGAGAGAGTTCACGTAGCCTATGAGAGTGTCAGTACATTATCATTCTTCATACGAAGTAATAAGTGCCAGCGTACATTTACACACCGTCCAAAGAATCGCCTCCCAAATGAGAGAAGTATTGGATCCGAGGATGAACTATCATACTGTAAGTCTTGCAGACATGACGTCAAACGAGCAATATCCTACGACTATAAGTCCAGCAGTAGCGAGGACACTAGTACCTCGGTCATTCATATTCAAGTTCAAGTGGTAAAACTACGTAGCGTAATCTCACCTCGTTAAAAGCCCAGAATTGATACTGTACGCCATCAGAGTCATGATCATGGAGTTGGTTCTATGAAAGGTGTTAAACCTTCCCGCTGTGCAGGTGACAAGACAAGGACCCACTTTGCATACGCTGTTCTTTTGTGATAGAGGTACCAACACATCGATCCAGCAATCAGAATATCTGCTAAGGCAGCTCCGCTTATCGCTACGATGCACACCCACTAATGGGTTATCAGTGCTCCTGAATAACAGTGTCAATGTAGGAACCTACGATCAAGGAATCGAAACGAGAGTAGCGCTTGAGGAGAAATCTGGTTTTGGGGTATCAAATTTCAAGTGTAAAACCCAGATAGACCATACGTACGCCTTGGCAGTGAATACTAGAATACAAAGGATTGAAAATTATGCACAGATGAGAAGTAGTAAAAAGGATCTCACGCAATGCCAAAACTATCGGGGCGGCCATCAAGACGATGCTCGGCACCAATAAAAATACTTACCGAAGCAAAGGCCACCAAGCACTGCCTGATGACGGACGTTAGGGAGTATGCTATACAACGTTGACCCGATGTACTTACAATGAGCACCGGGATGATGATGTTACGGCTGACTGTTGGGCAATCACATCATAAATCGTGTTACGGAAGATTTTAAAATGAATACAAACTAAAATAAACTCGTCTGGCATAAAATCTGGTCCGAATCAGGGCAACTGGAAAACAAGACAGAGGCAAGGGACAGACAGTTGTACCAGATATGCGAGGAGAGCCTGCAGCAGTCATGACTCAGAATGGGTCGTCAGATGGACGAGTGGAAGCAGAGCACACGTTCAACCCGACTTGAATCTACGCAACGTTAGGAGTATAACGTGTCATTGTAACGAAGTATGATGAAGCGTGACCTCAGGCTTACGTTCACCGCCCTGCCAGTTTGCAACGCGTCAGACTCGGATATGGAAATGATTTCCATCAAGAACTTGAGCGCGTCTACGTACCACATGTCGACATCTAGGTTGTTGACGTTGCCGAAATTCAAGACCAGGTACCTAATATCATGAGCACGGAGGACAGTGACGAGAGCTTACCCTCACCAATAGACCCCATAAGTACACAGTGCGGTGTGCAAGGCATCAAGGACACTAAGTAAGGCGTTATTCCTAATTCGAGAAGTGTAGAGAGCTTCTACGTACAGTAAAACCGCGACGAACACTTTGAGGGCCGTGGGGTCTTTGCGACTGTTTCTGTAGGGAGTCGGCTTCATGCAGCAATGTGAGAATCACTGGCAGAATACGTTACATGAAGAATATCCATCTGAACGACCCGAGCGGGTAAGTCAACAGCTTGAGAAGGAATATTTCTTTACTCACCCTTGAATTATCGTCATGCCAAACAGCCTATATGTTGGCCAAGTCAGCGAAGGGGTCAGCAAGGGAAAAGAGAATGCGGACGCAACGCTAACGAGTAGCCCTATGAAGGAGGCCCCATTAGTTTTCCGGATGTCCACAACGGCCGAAGCAATCATGTCGATGTAGCCAAGTCACTGTACAAGGGGGAGAAAAGCCGGAGGGGACTATAGGACGGATTGGGTTTCCACTGAAAAGAGGCCGGTGACTTTTATGACTTTAAAGACGCCACACAAGAGCACAGATCGACCTTTGATCAGCCCCTGAGTACCGAGCCCAGACTAGCGCCGCGCGGAGTTGACCAGAGTTATAACCCAACTCAGCTATCTTGGGAGGCTGCTTTTGGATGCGGTAGCAAAATTTCCCGCAGACTGTTACGCAGACAGCCTCTGACCGCACTCTCAGTCCTCTCCTCAGATTAAAATTTCGCTTCTCACGCGCTAGAACGACATATACGGACGCCGTCGAAGGTGACTTGTAAGCACGAACTATGAAATATAGAATCGCTTTCAAGTGCTAACTTCGATTGGCCTGGTGGTCACGTTAATGATTGGATTTAGTGTGCTCGGAAAATAGTACCTCACTCGGATAGCACAGTGCCTACTCATATCGACCGTAGTCTCTAGTCTTGATTCGTTCTTGCGGCTACTGAAGTCATCAAAGAGCTGCCGACAAACATATCAAACATATCACAAGGTAAACTTTGTAATTAAGTTTGTTGTTTGGTAAATACTTTTCGAATTTTACCCCTGCACATTTCTTGTCAGACATCTCGGGAAAGATGGAGGGCGATTGAATATCCCGATTTCCGCCTCATAATTAGCACTATGTTCCCGCATCGCGCTTGGAATGAGTTTGGACATCCGTAAGAGACCAACGGAAATACCCAGGGTTCCCGCTGCTCGAGCAGCAGCAGCACAGGAGGTTGTCCCAGATATAAGGACGGACGAAAAACGCCAAGCCAGAGACTTTGTTGTTCACGGCAAAGTCCGATCCGCCCAAAACTAACTTAGAAAGGACATCTTTGTTATCACGATGTCACGTGGGGACAAATTTGATGGTGCCAGTGATTTCTTTCTTTGCCTAGGCTACCATGTTATCACAATCAGAGGTGCCCTGACCTGAGACTCATCTATAATCCTCTCCTGATACGTGGCTCATGTCACAACACGACATTGAAAGGAGAAGATGAATTTAAAACAAACATAAAACTGTTGCCAACCGTCGACACTCGACGTCGGCCGGCGGCCGCTGACATTTTTGACGATACTGCAAATAGCCCGACAAACAACGATATAATATACGCATCACAGCATTTAGCCTCGAACTCTTCTTTCTTTCTTCCCCTCATCTACAGTCCAAGTCACTTCTCACAAATGAGTCACAGAATCGACGCAAATAATGCCTTCACGCTCGCTCCACGGGTATCCCCATCGATGCAACCACTCGCGTACACCCGTAGCCAGGCGCTCTCGTGAGGCAGCCCGAGCAGGGTCGTGCGTCGCCGTAAGCTTTTCGTCGCCAACAACAACATATGCTGGTTATGATCTCAGTTGTCATGGACCATTCCCTAGTTCTAATAACAAACTCACTTAAACCATAGAAGTGTTCACGTTCCAACTAATGGAGATGACCGTCAGCAGGGGAACACACTGTGTTGAATCACACATACCGCAAGTAGGAACTCTTCTAGAATCTCTGTAGCCTCAGCGGCGTGTATGCCATGAAGATCCACTACAGACTCTACGCGTTCATCTGGCTTCAGGCCCCGTTGCTCCCCAGATACGTCTTGCCGGGCAATTCCCAAGACGGTACCCAACCCGTTACCGCACCCGCGGCCGCGTGCATTGTGGTCACCTGTTTCGTCTGACCACGTATTATCACGCGACTTGACTGCTTGCTCGATGAGCTTGGCCCGCTCGCGTACGACGGTTCCGGCTGAGAGGGTCAACTCGACCGACATTTTCGTATTGAGGTCATGGCCCTCGCGACTGAAACGTTTTGCAGCCGAGCCATCACCACGCCGCCAAGCGTCGGCCGCCCGCGATAAGCATGCATTGCGCGCGGCGCCCAACTGCAGTGCACGAGAGCGATAAGCCACATACAAATTATTCGCAGTGTCGCCTATTGGCAGCGAGGGTAGCAACGTTGGGGGGCGCAACTTGATCCGAGGGGATGGTTTCGGTGCGACAATCGCGCTGCGGTTGTGAAGAGAATCTGCGGCACTGCCCATCGCTTCTCTCCGCGCGGCCAGTGAGGCCGGATCTCTTGGTGCAGCCGGGGGAGGAGGCTGCGCGTTTTTGTTCACAGGGGGGGCAAACTTTCCTCTGCCTGTGTCGTAAGGCGCGGGAGCACGCTGATTTCGTCCATAATAACTCCCGCGACGTCCCCTAGAATCCCCAGGGGGATAATCGAGAGCCGGAAATTCGTCCATTGTTGGAGCACCAGGAGTAGAACCGTCGTTGAGATCAGCACGACCCATTGCGGCAGTGATGCTAGCCACGTCAACATCTGGTGGTATGTGATGCAGGAATTCGCAAACATCCCCTTTCGCACATGTTCCTCGCAGCCAGAAGCGACAAAGGGCCCGTTCAATCTCATGACTAAACTAACGCGTTCGATGTGGCGGCTACATGATTGAAAAGAGCTCACCTGAAACGACAGTCAGCTCTTAAACATTCCCCCGCCAGGAAGTATCGGCAAACTCGGGTTCCAGTCTGCATCGGTCGTCCGTTGACAAACTTAGGTGGGCCCTTTGTCCCGGTATTGGGAGCCCCGAATCCAGACCTTCCACCGCGCGCATATCCCGAGGGACTAGGGCCATCGCGGGATACCAACGAAATTCGACTCCCTAAATTTTGGGACCTTGAATGTTGGGGTCCGTGTCCGTGCGGCGGAGCCGACCGCTCCACCAGCCAGGCCATGGAGCGCTCAAAATCATAACCGTTGACCGCAAGGGCTTCCTCTAATTCCGAGGGTGCAAGAGACGCTCCAAAGACTGAAGCGAGAACGTCAAAGGGGGTCATGCCCTCCGTAAGCATGTCCGCCCCCTCAGGCTCTTGGTTCGGATAGTTATCTTGGGAAAACTGGGAGCCGCTAGGTGGTGAAAGACGATCCGTCACTCCCAACTGATGATAGCCGTCGGACAAGGAGGAATTTGATGCGGGTGAGTTCATCCACTGGGTATCAAAGTCAGGGAGGGACGGCGGATGGAAGGATCTTGGAAGTGCTCTTTGAGAGAATGGATCAAAGGGATCGTTCTCTTCGTCTTCTTCGTCCGGATGGATGGACACGCGCAACGTCGAATTTGGGGTTCCAGAACGCGATAGAAGACTCGAATCAGGAATTAGAGGTGCGGCAATAGCGAGGTTCGACGTCACTTTTGAGTTGCCATGGGCCCAAAGGTCAGGGGATGGGGTGTCAGCGCGGAGCCCCGTTAACGTGCTAGGATTTGACGAGGCGGCGGAGAGTGGCCGAGGATGAGGACGGAAATCTGATGCCTTGGCGCTTAACGCGCGATGCGAACCAATTGGAGATGAGGGCAAGCTGTTGGCAAATTGGGTAGAGGAGCGAGGCATGGCAGGAGGGAGGGTTGGCGAAGCGGCGGGGGATTCACTATTGGCGGTCATGTATGAGCCAGAACCATGCCCAGTGGCAAGAGGAGAGGCTAGGGGCGTGTGCGGCCGCCGGAAAACATAGGCGAGTGGCGAGCTCGGGGCGGAGTTGGGAGTATCAGGGCGGTTGGGAGCAAGGCGGGTGGAATGGGAGGAAGCGCGAGAGGATGGACGAGAAACAGGGCGGCGGGAGGGGGTCAAGAAAATGAAGGGGACACCGGCAACATCATCTCTGTGTTTGTGCATCAAGTCTAGTACGTGTTGCTCGAGCTAAGAACGCGATGAGGATTTGAAACGTGGTAGAAAATCTATGTGGTCTCACCATATCGTCGTCGATGCCAGCGAAGCTGGCTTTCAAAAGCGTCTTGAGCTCATCTTCGTGCTCATGGTCGAGGAGGCCTACCACCTTGGCGACCAAGCTGGGGTCCGCATCATTGTCGCCGCTATCTGCAGGTTTATAAAGTCGCCCTATTGCCGAAAGTTGCGCTCTGGTGTGCGGAAAACGCGTAGAGGAAGGTAGGGACACCGATTCGTGCGCGGGGGCGGAATCTGAGATGCTAGCAGGCTCTGGCACCGCACGAGGAACTACGAGGAGTGAGGACAACATTTACGATGTTGTTATGGCTAGAATTGGGGGGGTGGCCCTCGTTGGGAGCCGTGTAAAGCATGTAACGAGCAGTGTACTTTGCTTGTCGTGTCCGACAGGGTCTCTCTTGCAAGAGAAAGCGACCCGCGGCGGCGAACTCGATCAACGGTTGGTTTAATTACATAATTAAATCGGTCGATTTACTTCCGCGACAATCGCTGCGATCGCAAACAACTACGAATACTCTAATTTGCAACGACTGGTATTTCCCTTACTCACAAGGATTGCACAATGAACCATCGCTCAGCTTATCCCCGAATGCCGGTGGGTCCCACAGACTACACCCATATCCCCTGGCAGAAAATTGAACGCCTCCCACTCACAGGGATAGCATAATGAGCGGTTGCTCAGGTCTTCTAGACTGCCGGTGGGTCCCACACAATGCATGACAGAGTCCAGGCTATGTAAATACCAAAGAAGGTGGTAAGGGCTCTCGATTCAAAGCAAACCCGTATTTATCAGATCTCTCTCCAGGGGCAGATACAATGAATCCAGACAGAAATTTTCGGTGGCGTACACTTTTGAGTTCCGTTTCTGCACCTTTCATACACCAGTGCTATGCGCCCTCTTCACCCTGTCACCAAGTCACTGATTTCCCCTGCAGATCGTGCGCTCGTGGTGGCTATGATGGTAGATATTGGGCGCACGCCGTATATCATCTCCGTTCAACTGTATTCGGTGGCTCGGATGGCCTTCTCCCTTTCTGGGAGTACGTTGGCCCGAACATACCCACCGTTATGGTTGTATTGTTCCGGTGCACGAATACCCGCTTTCACGTCATTTCGGGGTGTAATGTGCTTGAAATTAACAAGCCACAACTTACCCTTGATCTCTTGTTCCGACGGGTTTCTGCTCGCCGGAATCGCATCATCGGCCGACGCGGGGCGCGCAGCAGCCAGCTTCCTGACGTTTCTGGTCAGCTTTGATCACTAATGCCATCGCTTGGGAGTATCTGTTTCTTTTCAGTCCATTAACGTGCGCGTTGGGTTTGGTGACGTGATGGGACTCGGATTTGCTGCCTCTGCAGTGGTAACCGTACACGTGTGCCAAGGTGCAGGCTAAGGAAATCTCGTCACCACCACCCTTTGTTGCGTCCAGCACACACTATCACGTCACCACGCACCCGGTAAGAGTCCCCAGTTGCCGGAAAACGTGCGTCTAAAGAAGCATGTTCCTCAGATGAATATCAAGTCGCGTGTCGCTCGCAAAAGAAAAGTCCCGACCGAACCTTTTCAACACTTTCAACGTTCTCAGGTTATTCAATGATAAAGTTCCGGAACATGTGGGTCCACGAGCAACTCATCAGGCAGGAAGAGTTTTTCTTATCGGCGTGACTGACAGGACCGCTGGAAGGAATGATCCCTCATACAGATGCCTTCAAGTTGCTTTTCCGCGCACATGCCGGGCTCAACGGAACCCTGGGTCCGCCTATGGGGCGCGGGGTGACGCACGCACCCTCAGCATCCGTTGTTTGACCTGAAATGTATTCAATTAATCCGGGGATATTGACATCATGCGCTTATCACCGCTTGTGAGTTATCTATGCTTTCAAGGACGATTGGGGTGCACTCACATCGTTTCAGCCTTTAATGATCGGCGCGATGATCGCGCTAAAACTGAGCTTTGCCTCCCTCTGTTCTGGTGCTAACGGGGTGCAAGCGTCATCCCATTTTGCCTCCCATATCTGTGCCTCCCTAAAACTCCCGTGCATCATCAGATGGGCATTGTGGTACGATGGTGGGCATTTGAAGACAGAAGGGGTAATTAGTGTGTGACTTCTTTGATCTTTCAGCATCAACTAGGCACAAGGGGTCACCGACTGGAGGGGTATTGGCCAGGAAGGATAACGCCGCTTCCCAGCCATATTAACTACCATCCACGGTTTCCAGCTTTGTTCGAGGTGTGTGGTCCCCTCACCTTCTAGAAGACGGATCATCTACATCCAGGAAGTTGTACACATAATCGTGCTGATCCGACCAGCGCGCTCGCCTTGATATTCATTGCATGACCAATCCTAGAAGGGGAAAAGATAGAGATTGGTGTATGCTTACGCCCTACAGGATTACGCGATTACGATACTCTCAGCGACGACAAAAGTTAAAATGACTCGCGTCAAGAAAAATATTGCCATCCCAAATGCGATTTTCCTCACGTCGTGGCGTGCTCAAACCTGGCCCAAGCGCTAAGGGCCCACTGCATGGCTCTGACCTGAGACTTGCGAAGCGCGGTCGATGATTTTGATTTCATGAGTGCATTTCGAGCACATCTGTCAGGGAACTGTGGTTTGCGATGATCTTTTCCCAAGCCCGTATTGGGTCTGTCCGAGTTGTCCTTGTCAAGTACCTGCGGCTATATGACACTTCCAATCATGTCACACAATTAATGCAAACATCAATGTCAGGTTCACACCCATGAATTTGTTGTGATGCGTAAGCAGACGTTGCTTTGTCATGTGTCGAGCCAGCTCCAACGTTCCCACGCATCGTACTTCCCATCAATGGGCGCGATTGGATGCAAGTGTGCCAGTACCATATCCAAGCCTCCGATGCTCAGATTTCATGCCAAAGAAACTCTCCACGAACCGTCAAGGGGACCTGTGAACTGCAGCGGGACTCCCCGGTTGGCAATTCGGAATCCACCCGCCAATCCGCCCCTGCGCGGCTGCTCCAAGGACGAGCGAGTCATCAACGCTATGAAATGAAATTTCGTTCCTTAACTCCCGTGAGAGCGAACGCATCCTATCTACCCTATCAGCGTCAAAGCTACGATCTAGCCCTGGATCTTTATGCTCCATAAGGAAGACGCGTACGCGCGCGCGCGCGCGTGTGTGTGTGCAAAAGACGGGGCACACACGTGTCCTGCTGTATGAGCTGTTTCCGCCTACCACACACACCCCTATTGTATGATAGGTAACGAAGGACAAGGAAGGACAAAAAAGCCTTGTTGTTATGTTATCGTAGGGGTCCATAATTCGCCACACGTCCCGACTTTCCGAAGAGGCGCCCCGCAGCCAAATCATTTAATTTTCTGGGCCAGCCACCGACGGGCGCGTTCCGATCGATCAAAATACTGGGTGCTCCTCTGCGGCAGGACGCCCGCGGCAGTAAACAACCGATCGTTTAGGTTAGGTTAGGCAGTCAGAGTGAGTGGGCGAGATGAGAACTGAGCCAGCAACGCCCCGAGCAGGGACCGCCATTTTCTTTTCTAAATCTAAATCAATCAACAAATGCACTGGTACCCGATCCTCAAATTTGAATGGTGGCACCATTCAATTCCGGTGCCTAGTAACTTACCGTTGGTTGGTCCTCGCGAATTGGTCTCTCGGTAAAGTGCGGGGTTGGTGACTTAACAAGATTGCTCAACGGACGACCTCACCGCGTTCCCCATTTGTTTACGAAGTTTATTGTTCATTGTAACGGCTTATAGTTGCGTTGCCAATGGGGACCTAGAAGAAAGTCATGTGGCCGCTAAGCTGGGGAGGGATACCGTCATCATTGTTTGTCATGTGCGCTACGGAGACGTCCTGCTCTTCCATATTCAGTAAGTTGCTTCGGTGGTTGGTGGATAGCTGTTACCTGATGATGGACGGCATCAACTTGCAACTCGACTCGAAAATAGCTCGCCATACTAGCCATATGGGACAAGGGTTGGATGAAATCGGCTGGGGGGTGTAGACTTCTCCACTGCGGTGTGGAATCAGGAGTATTAACACTGGGTGGCATCGCAACAAATGCGGGCAATCACACGAATACAATACATGTACAGTACTTATTTAATGACATCCTTGACGATCCGATCATCAACCGCGCGGCTACTAGTATAAGGGCTCTTCCTTCCTTCCCGGCCTGATACGATCACACTAAGACCGCCGTGTGCATTTTCACCATCCTAGCATTTTCGCGAGCACAGCCTTCAGGTCACAATACGTGTCGACACCTCTGACGTGTTAATTACGCTGCTCACGGCACCCTCCGTCTTTGTTCGCCTCGCAGCGACCTCATTTTTTCTCACAGCTAGTTGTTCTTCGTCTGCTCATCTTCGCAATTTGCGTCTCCCTTGGGCGCCCTAGCTTTGTTTTTCTTTCGGCTCTGCAAGTTTTTTCCGGATACAGGTAGAAAGGATATGCCTGCTATGATGTGCCAGCTGGATTGAATTAGACCTCTTGATTCTCCAAGATGCGTGAAATATGGAATTTTGTACTTCAAAGGCCCTTCTTCCCCCCCCCCCCCCCCC
>Ga0209488_10000856_pt1 | contig 25771 bp, 18 predicted proteins | sample Rivendell_Oct201_8_FD_188349 | JGI IMG/M metagenome (GOLD analysis project Ga0209488, IMG submission 188349) | Vadose zone soil microbial communities from the Eel River Critical Zone Observatory, Northern California, USA -... | ecosystem: Environmental > Terrestrial > Soil > Vadose zone >...
CAAATTAGGATTTGAAGTAGAGACCTAAAAGGGTTGACCAACCGAGAAGATGGGCGTGGAAGCAACCAACTTTCACGACATCAGACGGAGGTCAACCCTTTTAGGTCTCTACTTCAAATCCTAATTTGGACAGGAGTGGGACTGTCCCCTGTGTCCCCGCATTTCGACATTGCGAGTTATCGGGACAGACCACTCAATCCCGGAATTCCAGAAAACTGAAGAACAGGATTCGGGGATTGAGTGGTCTGTCCCCATAACTCAACTCCATTTCTGAATTTTGGAGTCCGCCTCGCGCGTTTTCCTGAAGTAAAATGTCTCTGCCCTTTGCAGTTCGAACGAGGACTGCATGGTTCCTTTATTTTTCCCGCTCGTCGCTCTGGTTGCCGGCATTCTCGCGGCTCCTTATCTCGATCCACATCCGGTCTGGTTGTGCCTTCCTTTGGCTATTCTGCTGGGGATCGCCAGGCGACCGCTGCTCCTACTGGCCGTCTTTCTTCTGGGGGCTGGTCTTCGCGATGCCGTCCCGATCGTTCCGCCCGATCCCGGGACTGATGCCGTACGGCTTGAAGGTCGCGTTACACGGTCGCCGGAGTGGCGCGGTATCGGAGTCTACCTGGACGTTGCAGTCCTCAGTGTCGATGGCCGGCCGTACCGCGGACGTGCGCGACTCACCGAGTTCCTCGACAATCCGGATCTGCTGCAGATTTTCAATAGTCTCGATATCGGCAGTGGCGACCGCGTAGAGATCCTCGTCGCCCTGCGGCGGCCCTCCACATATCGCGATCCCGGAGTCTTCGATTTTCGCCGCCACCTCGAGCGGCAAGGCATCTACTGGACCGGAACCATTCGGAATCCGCGACTGATCACGGTTTTGAAACGCGGCAGGCACGGACCCGACCACATTCGCCAATGGATCGAAAACCGAATCGCCCGTCACTTCGAAGACGACAACGTCCGCGGTCTGGTCATGGGAATGGTGCTTGGCCGCACTTACGGACTTTCGGCCGAAACAGAACGTCAGTTCCAAGCCAGCGGGCTTTTCCACCTCGTGGTGGTGTCGGGCTTCAATATCGCGGTCATCGCATCGGCCGCAATGGGCCTGTCGGCTTGGTTCGGATGTCGCCGGCGCACGCGGATGATCGTCACGTTCATCGGCGTCATGGCTTATGCCCTTCTGGTCGGCTGGCAAATGCCGGTCGTCCGGGCGGCGATCATGGCGTGTACCTTTATTACAGGCCGCGCGTTTGATCGCGGACATTCTTCCCTGAATGCGACCGCGCTGGCGGCTTGCGTTCTTCTCATCATCGAACCCACGGCAATCGAGGACGGCAGTTTCCAGATGACATTTGCCGCGGTGGTGGCGGTGGTGGGCATCGGCATACCGGTATCTCACTGGGTTTTCGAGAAATGGAACCAGCGATTGCGGCACTTCGATAACGTCGATCGGGACGGGCGCCTCGACCCCGATATTGCGGACTGGCGGGTCGCGCGGCGCATGTGGTGCGAACGGTATGGCCTGCCGCACGCGGTAGTGATGGCCCCGCTGCGTTTGGCTCAAATACTGGGTGAAGCATTATTGGCGACGCTGGGTGTGGAAGCAGTGTTCGTTTATTTCATGGTGGAATCGTTCCACCGCATTGCGGCGGTTTCTCCTCTTCTAAATGTTCCGGCGGGACTCATCGCCGCTGCGATCACCCCGCTGGGACTTCTCTTGATCCTGTTACCCCGCCCCATTGCTCTGCCGGTAGCCTGGGTCATTCGGATTCTTGTTCGCCTGATGTTATGGATGCTGAGCCTGGGACTGGGGATCCCGTATGCATCGTTGCGCGTGCCATCGGCTCCCATCGCAATGTGGTTGTTGTACGGAGCATTACTCACTCTGATCGTCACAGCGATTCATCGAAGGCATCGCACCGCCTGTTTTGCCGGAATCGCATTGGCCGTTGGCGTTTTGAGCGCGATCGCGTTTGGAGACTTCTCGCCCCGACCGCCTCAAGATGTGGTCGTCACGATTCTGGATGTGGGCCAGGGAGATTCGATCCTGGTGGAATTTCCAGATGGGAAGCGAATGCTGATCGACGGAGGCGGAGTCGCCGCAGGCCGGTTCCTTGGCCTCAGGGATCAGAGCACCTTCTCGATCGGCGAGGATGTGGTGAGCGCCTACCTCTTTTCGAGAGGAATACGGCGGCTCGATACGATCGTCCTGACGCACGCCCACAACGATCACCTCGATGGACTCTTTGATGTCACCGCCAATTTTCGGATCGGCGAGGCCTGGCTGGGAAAGAATCCGAAGATCCCGGCGTACCAGGCGTTCCTGGGAAAACTGGCGCAAAGGAAAATTCCGCTGCGCTGGGTGTCGGCCGGCGACCGGATCGGTGAATTCACGGTCCTTCATCCTCCTGCGAATTACGCCGTCCGAAAGACGGCGCAGAACAACGATTCCGTGGTTTTGTTACTGGACACGGGAACTCAAACCGCGCTTTTCACCGGAGATCTCGAGATTGCCATTCCGGCTCCGGAGTTTGTGAACCTGTTGAAGGTGCCTCATCACGGGAGCGGTGGCACCCGGTTGAAGGTTCGGTCGGATGTCCGGGTGATCTCGGTGGGAGCAAACAATCCTTTCGGGCATCCGAGCAAGTCGGCCTTGCCGGCGTTGCGAACGGATCAACTCGGGGCGATTCGGGTGACACTGCGGGGCTTGCACCCAGTGGTGGAGCCGGTAAGGTAGACGCAGTCTCGCAAGATGCGAATGGAAATGGGAACACGACACGTCCGGTGCGCCAATGTGGTTCGAGCAGGAACCACCCCTCGCGGGATCCGCTTCGCGATCCCGCTGCCGACGTTTCTTGATAGCTGCGCCCTGTCGGGCTTGCACTCGCAGCCGCTCGTGACTCAGGAGGGCAATACTCGATTCTCCAATTCGGACCTGAATTCTGTGAAGAAATTACCGGTAACCCCGTCCGGCTTATAGGGGTTGACTCCACCCTGACCATCGTCTAATCTGGCCTCAGTTTTTCTCGCCACTAGAACACGACCGCATCCACCGCCTGTTTTAGTGGCGTTTCTATTAGGAGCATTGAATTGAAGCGTGGCCACATCCTGATCCTGTTCTCTGTGCTACTGGCAGTCGCCTGTTCGCATCGGGCCCCAAAGCAGGTAAAGGTTGTTGCGCCGGAGGCTCCACAGGCTCCTCCCCCAACAGTGGCGGGTCCGGTGGTTCTGCCGGAATTCCCCAAACCTGAAGCCACGATTGCCCCGATCGCTTCGGTTCTTCCTAAAGAAAGTGTTGTGGATCCGGTCGGCCTCGCCATCGTGGAAGCACGGATGCGTTTTGAAAAAGGCGAGGAACTCTCCCGTAACGGATTCCTGACTCGCGCGAAGGACGAGTTTGATGGAGCGGTGGACATTCTTCTCGAAGCTTCCGCAAACAATCCCCGAAACCCGCGGTTGCAACGCGAAGTCAGCGAACTGGTTACCAAGGTCCACGCCCTGGAAATTGCCGCGATTCGAAATGGCGATGGGTTCACGGACGACACGGTCCAACATGCAGCCATCGACGACCTGCAAAACGTCACGTTTCCCCAGCTGATCGATCCGAAACTGCAGCAGGTCGCCAAAGAAGATGTAGAGACGTTGACGCACGACTTGCCCATCGTGCTCAACGACCGGGTTCTCGGATTTCTCGAATACTATCAAAACGGCAGAGGGCGCAACTCGATCATCGCGGGACTGGAACGCATGGGAATGTACCGCCCCATGATTCAAAACATTCTTCACGAGGAAGGCGTTCCGCTCGATCTGATTTACCTGGCTCAGGCCGAAAGCGCGTTTCTTCCCCGCGCGCTGTCGCGAGCCTCGGCCAAGGGCATGTGGCAGTTCATCTCCTCTCGCGGTGCGGAATATGGACTACAGCAAACCTGGTGGATTGACGAACGATCGGATCCGGAAAAATCGACCCGAGCCGCTGCCCGTCACCTGAAGGACCTGTACGCCCAGTTTGACGACTGGTACCTCGCCATGGCAGCGTACAACTCCGGACCACAGCGGGTGCGGAATGCGCTCGACCGAACCGGCGCAACCACCTTCTGGGAACTGGCCGACAAGAGGGCCTTGCCGAACGAAACGATCAACTATGTGCCGAACATTCTTGCTCTGGCGATCATCGGAACGGCGCCCTCAAAATACGGGATCAATGTCACTCCGCAGGGCCCGTTGGAGACGGAGAGAGTCACTGTGGACAAGGCTACGGATCTTCGCGTCATTGCCGAAGCCATTGGAGTTCCGCTGGATGATTTGCGCACCCTGAACGGTCAGATGCTGCGAATGACGACACCGCCAAACGATCCGGATTTCGAATTGATCCTGCCCAAGGGCTTTGCAGTAATGTTCGAAGAAAGAGTCGCGGCACTCCCTGCCAGTGACCGCGTGTTGTTCCGGTATTACGAAATCCGGAAAGGCGACACTTTGTCCGTCATTGCGAAGAAGTACGGAGTCACGGTCGCGGATTTGAGACAGGCCAACATCATGACTGCGAAAAGCACCTTGTCTACCGGTCAGACGCTCCTCATCCCGATGAGCGGCGTGAATCCGCCTTCGCCCGGAACTTCAACGGCCCGGGTTGTTCAAACGTCTGGATCGACAACGAAGACGACTTCGTACACCGTGCGACAGGGTGACAACCTGACGGAAATCGCAACCCGATTCCACGTAACCGTCAACGATCTGAAGAAATGGAATAATCTCACTACGAACCAGATAACCGTCGGCAGGAAGTTGACGGTGGCACAGATATCGGCCACTCCCGCCACCACAGAGCCTCACAGAGTCGTTCACCAGGTGCAAAAGGGAGAAACCCTGGGCAAAATTGCTAGCGCCTACAAGACAACGGTGGATAACATACGGTCTTGGAACACTAAGAACGACCTTTCCGTCTTACATCCCGGAGACCAGATTACGATCTTTGTCAGCGACTCGAACTGACCTGCTACCTTTCTGAGGGCGCGGCGTCTAACGACCGTAATCATGGAAGCAATCTTGAGAAGGGCCGAACAACGCGCACACGACTCCGACGAAGAGAAGGCCCTGATTCAGCAGGCGCAGAGCGGCGACCGCATGGCTTTCGAAGAGCTCATCCGGAGGCACGACCGCGAGATACTGCGGCTTGCCTTCCACATGCTTGGGAACCGTGAAGAGGCCCGGGAAGTCTTTCAGGAAACCTTCCTGAAAGCCTTCCGATCGCTGAATCGATTCCGCTTCGAGTCGAGTTTTTACACCTGGATCTATCGAATCGCCACGAACGTGGGCCTGGATCACCTCCGGAAGCGCCAAACCTTAAAAGAAGAAGTTTCCTACGAATCCGACACCGAAGCGCACCCGGATCGGCCGGCACTGAAAGACACCCTGGCCGCAACGACCTATTACAGCAATCCCGAGCGCCGGTTATACGGCAAGGAAGTCGGGGCGAGAATTCAGGAAGCGCTAAAAACCCTTTCCGAAAAAGAGCGTCTTGTATTTGAATTAAGGCACTATCAAGGCCTCCGACTCAAAATGATTGGCGAAATCATGGGCAGCACCGAAGAGACAGCAAAGAACTATCTGTTTCGAGCAACCCAGAAACTGCGGTCGCACTTGAGCGCCGTTTGAAGCGGCCGGGCAAAAGCCGCCTGAGAAGCCTGAGAAGATTGAAGCAATCGAAAGACTCAAGAAAATGGATGGCATGACTTTGTATGAATGTTATGGATTGTAGAGAGTATCGGGAGCGGATTGTACTGTTCCACTATGAGGAACTGACCGAGCAGGAACAAACCGAACTGGAAACCCACCTTCAAGCCTGCAGCACCTGTAACGAATCCTTTGAGCAAGAGAAAAGTCTCCACGCCGTTTTGGCTGAAGACTCCGATCCCTGGAACGTGCCCTCGGATCTGCTGGTGGAATCGCGACGGGCGCTGGCAAATGAGCTGGACCGTATCGAAGGAAGGCGGGGATGGTGGCGCCTGCCCGCATTCTCGGTCGTATTCACGCCGATGCGTTTGCTGGAATGGACCACATTGGTTGCGGTCGGCCTTGCAGCCGGTGTTTATCTGAATACCTCCTTCCTTCATCGCGAGTCGACTCCCGGACCTTCTTCTGCATCGTTGCCCACCATTTCCGGCTCGGAAACAGAATCCATATCGAATCTGCGAATCGTCAGCTCGGACCTCAACTCCGGAAACGTCGAGCTGGTGGGAGATATCGTTCGGCCGCTGCACTTCCAGGGGAACCTGCAGGACTCTCTGGCTCAACAGCTGCTCGTCGGCGCATTGAGGGATGGACGGAACCCCAGTTCGAGAATCAGCGCGGTCGAAGCACTCTCCCGGAAACCCGATAACCGCCAGATCAGAGAAGCATTGATTCGATCGCTGGAAGAAGACGATAATCCCGGCGTGCGCCTGAAGGCGCTGCAAACCCTGAAGCCCTATGCGGCTCAGGAAGATGTCCGGGCGGCAATCATGAATACTCTTGCCAACGACGAAGACGCCGGTATTCGAGTCCAGGCGATCGGCGCGTTGAGCCGCTTTGCCAAGGATGATTCGGTGGCAAAGGCCGTTCAGGAAGTTACGAAAAACGACGAGAATGCCTGGGTGAAAATTCAGGCCATCCAGTTTGTGGGGAAGGGACAGTGAAATCGACTATATCTGCAATCGTATTGGCATGTTTTCTGATACCTCCATCTCTGTTTGCGCGATGTCCGATCTCCGCAAACAGCACCCTGGTCGTCAACGCGTCGGTCGGGAATCTGATCATTGATTCCTCCGGCACCGATAGCGTGGATTGGGATGTGAGTAACAAACAGATCGCCGTTCAGGAAATCTGTTTGAAAGACGAAGTAAGTCTTATCGGAACAGCCTCAAACGGCACCATAAAGCCGATTCCGGACTGGCACATTAAGGTCCCTCGAAACGTGAATCTGGATCTGGTGACGAAGGCAGGAAGTATCACCATCGGGCAACTGGACAGCAAAATCAATGTCCGCACCGGCGGGGGAGATGTGGTTGTGGGCAATATCGCCGGCGAGACATCCATTCTTACGCAGGCAGGTAACATTCAGGCAGGAGATATCGGAAGCAACGCCGATTTGAATATCGACTCATCCGGAAATCTGGTGCTCGGAAATGTAAAAGGAGATGTATCGGTTTCAACCAGGGCCGGCGACATCACGATTGCAAGCGCCCGAAGGATAGTCAATGCGTTTACAGGCGGTGGAACCATGCTGATCCACAAGGTCATTGGTTCATTCACCGGACACAACGACGCAGGAAGTATTCGAATCGAGAGCGCCGGTTCATGGGTGGATGCCAGTACCGGTTCCGGCAGCATCTTTTTGAAGATGGTCCCGGAAAAGCAAACCGGAGATCTTCACGTGAATCTCCAGGCGGGATCGGGCGATATCACGCTCTTCCTGCCAAACGGCATGAAGGCCGACATACAGGCGACGGGTTTGCAATCCCAGATGAAATCCGATTTTCCGTTGATCCCTCAGGTTGCACGGGGATTCTCAGGTCTCGCTCCGACAACGGCCGGAAGACCGGGGCCGAACATCTCGTCGTCCTTCACCACGACACAGACCGGCCAGCGAAACGGCGGCGGCAATCCTGTCAAGCTGCACACATCGCTCGGCAAGATCGAAATCAAGCTCTTTAACTAATTCTTTTTTGCGCCTCGGACAATCGCCACTCGCAACGACGCCGGAGTGAAATACCGGCGGACCACATCCTGAATCTGCGCCGGCGTCACCTGGCGAATCTGGTCGCTGTACTTCGCAATGGAAGCCACTCCAGCCCCCGAGTTAATCGCGCGGGCATATTCCAACACCAGCGAACCGCGCGTCTGCATTCCCATTTCACGATCGCCGACAGAATACGCAATGGCCTTGCGAAGTTCCTCGGCCGTGACTCCGTCCCTGCGAATTCTTTCAATCTCCTGCTCCAGAGAGGCGCGGACAGCGGATTCATTTTCCGGTGAGAAAGCGGCATAGGTGTAAACTGCGCCGCCGCGTGCGAAGAAGGAATTTGCCGTCAGAACCGTGTAGGCGAGCCCCTGCTTCTCTCGAATCGTGTCGAAAAATCTTCCGCCCATTCCCGACACAATATTCTGCAACACCACCAGCGCAGGCCGGTCGGTTCCCGTCAATGCCGCGCCCGGAAAGCCATATACCAGCGCGGTCTGCTGGCGATCGATCGCTTGCACGGACTCGCCACGCAACGGTGCCTCAGTCGCGGCGGGAAGTTTCGTAATGACCTTTTCCGTAAGATCCTGGTTCGTCAGTCGCTCGGTCAGCGGCGCGACCAGCGAAGTTCCGTTGGTGTCGCCGGCAATGACGATCAACGGAAGAACCTTCCGCTGGTTGGCTTGGAACCACTTGCGAAGGTCTTCGGACTTCAGTTTCTCGACGGCTTCGGCGGTTCCCACGGCGGGACGGGAATACGGGTGATCCCCGAACAGAGTCTGCATGAACAGACGCACAGGAAACGCGTAGTTGTCCTCCCGAAGGGTCTTGATCCTCGACAGCTGCAGCACTTTTTCGCGTTCGACGTCCTGAGGATTGAAACTGGCCTGCTGCAAAACGGTGACCAGCACATCGAGAGCCTGTCCCATTCTTTCGCTCAACCCTTCGACAACGTAGCCAAAAAAATCCGGGTCGTTGACCACCTGGATGCTCGCGCCGGCATTTTCCAGGCGGCGATCGATTTCGGACGCATCGAACCGAGTTGTGCCGCGCAACGCCGTCCGCAGCATGAGTTCGGTGATTCCCGAATTGTCGGCGGTTTCATCAAGCCGTCCGCCGGGATAGAAAATTCCGAACGACACCAACGGCAGGCGATGATCTTCCAAAATGTAAACGTCCGGGCCATGAAGGATGGTCCGCTTTTCGATTGGTTTGGGAGCGGCGGCCATCAACGAATTGCTCATTTCCGGAATTCGAACGCTGACCGGCAACTCGGTTTCCTTGTGCTGCGGAGTCGCTTCCGGAACTCTTGAAAGAATGCTCTGACGATATTCCTCGACAGAAACGGGATTGCGCGTTGCGGAAGAAGGTGGCGCGGAATCGGGACGATACACAAAGGCGCTCAGGTTCGCTTCAGTGAGATATTTCTTCGTCACCTCCACCACCTGCGGCCCGGTGACTTTCTGAATATCGGCAAGGTATGTGGTGGACCGTTTCCAGGAGCCCAGGGCTTCATTCACGGCGAGATCCTTGCCGATTCCATCCACCGTTTGCATTTGCGACAGGTATTCCTGTGCGATCTGAGTCTTCGCGCGCCCGACGGCCTCGTTTGTTACGCCATATAGTTTGATGCTTTCGAGTTCGGCGAGAACGCCGACCTGGGCATCGACCGGATTGGCCGTCTCGACATCGATTTCAAAGTATCCGACATCGCTGAACGCATTGGTGGAAGCGGCGCTGCTGGTAATCAGGCCCTTCTCATTGCGCAGATATTGATTCATCCGCGACGCGCGGCCTTCGGCCAGGATGGCCGCGAGCACTTCGAGTGCGCGAGTATCCGGGTTCAGAATTCCCGGAGTATGAAAGCCAACGGCGACGCGAGACTGCTCGATGGGGCCCAGCCGAAAGGCGTAACGCGGTCCGGTCTGCTCGGGCTCCGCAGGAGAAGCATCGCGGTCCACGGCGGAAGAATCCGCGGCGGGCTTGCCGTAAAGACGCACAATTTCCGCGAGCATCTGATTGCGCTCAAACGGACCGACGACCGTGAGAATGATGTTCGACGGCCGGTAGTATCGCGAATAGTACGCGACAACGTCGTCGCGCGTCAGAGCGCGAAGTCCGGCCGGAGTGCCGATTCTCCATCGCCGCATGCGGTGTTTCTGGAACGCCACTTCATACAACTTTTCGGAAGCCACGGCAGAAGGATTGTCGAGCTTGCGATTATTTTCCTGAAGCACGACCTCAATTTCGCGCTTGAGTTCTTCTGCGTCGAAGGAAGAATTCCATAGCGCGTCGGCCTGAATCGCCAGTTCCTTCACCGCATTTTCGGCAGGGACAACGGTGTAATAGCAGGTGCGGTCGTAATAGGTGTACGCATTGAGGTAGCCGCCCAGGGATTTCGTTTCACGGGCGATCTCGCCAACGGGCCGAGTTGCGGTGCCCTTGAAGAACATGTGCTCGAGCACATGCGAAATTCCGCTGATGCGGTCGTCTTCGTCGAAATAACCGGCCTTCACCATCGTCGTAATGGCGGTGAGCGGAGCGGCATCGTTTTCCCGCACGATCACCGTCAAACCATTCTGCAGAACGACTTTGACCGTCTGGTCCTGGTCTTCTCGAAACGTGTATGGCCCTTCGACCCGGCCGGTTTGGAGCGTCACTTGTAGTAAGAGCGCCAATGCCAGTCTAAACATACGTGTATTCCTGCGGAAATATGCCTAACGGATCTCAATTCTCCGGGAGCTTGGATCAGCGTATTCCAGATATACCCGGGTTGCGCCAGGAGTTTCGAAATTTCCAAGACGCTCGGCCCACTCCACGATGACGGCGGCCTCGGACTCGTCGAAAATATCTTCCAATCCAAGACCTTCCAGCATTCCGCTTTCGACTCGATACAGATCGATATGATAGATCTTCGTCCGCCCCTTGTACTGATTGATGAGAGTGAACGTGGGGCTTGAAACGTCATCCACGGTCTCGATTCCAAAACCTGCGGCGAGACCGCGCGTGAATGTGGTCTTGCCGGCGCCGAGATCGCCAAAGAGCAGGATGTGCGCGGGCAGCGGCATCGACTGCGCAAGTTTCCGCGCAAATTGAAACGTCTCGTCGGGAGACCGCGAGATCATTGCCGCAGTTTTTTCCATGCAGCAGGCAGAAACTGGAGAATGTCCGTGGCGACCATGGCCTCTTCTCCGATCTCATCGGCCGCCAGATCCCCGGCGAGCCCGTGGAGATAAACCGCCAGACATAGCCGCTCGATGAAGCTTCCCAAATGTTCCTGGGCAATGATACCGGCAATCATGCCGGTCAATATATCTCCGGTCCCTCCGGATGCCATTCCGGGATTGCCGGTGATGTTGATATGAACGGATCCGTCCGGAACCGCAACAACAGTTCGGTGACCTTTCAGGACAACGAAAACATTATTGGCGGTCGCAAAGTCGCGGGCGACTTCCACTCGGTTGGACACCACATGCTCGATCTTTCTTTCGATGAGGCGAGACATCTCGCCGGGATGAGGCGTGATGATCACTTCGCGTTTGTCATTGCCGCGCAGGGCGTCGGGCTGTCCGGCAAACGCATTCAAACCATCCGCATCGACGACGGTCGGAATTACAGAATCGCGCACGACGCCGCGAATCAACTCTTGAATCCCGGATTCCGTTCCCAAGCCTGGCCCGATTGCCAGAACGGTCTTCCCTTCCAGCAGAGGCATGACGCCATGACCATTGCGTGGCAGCACAGCGGTCATTAACTCGGGCATCGATGCGGCAACGATCGGCAGCGCACTCTCCGGCGTTGCCACCGTCACCAGGCCGGCGCCGGATCTCAAAGCCGACCGGCCCGCCATCGCGGCCGCACCGCTTTTCCCTACAGAACCGCCGACAATCAGCACTTTCCCAAAATCGCCTTTGTTGGATTCACTGGCGCGCGCTCGAACGACTGCGGCGAATTCTTCGGGAACAATCAACTCCATTTGGAGATCGGGCGATTCCAGCAGCTCGGCTGGATTTCCAATATCGGCGAGGATCACATCTCCGGCGAACTCTTCATTGGAAGGCAGGACCAGACAGGGTTTCAGCGCAGTGAATGTGACGGTCGCATCGGCCTCGACGGCGGGACCGATCGGATGCGCGCTGTCGGCCGGAAGTCCCGAAGGCAAATCAATCGAGATAATCTCGGCCCTGGGAAAATCATCGCGAAGACTCTCGATGACGGCTTGAAACAATCCGGTCACCGGTTTGGTCAGCCCCGTGCCCAGAATGGCGTCGATGATAATGTCCGCATCGATCAGCTCGGGTTTTTCTTCATTCCATTCCTCGGCGTCGCCAATGACGGTTGGCGGATATCCGATGGCCTTCAAGATGTTGAGATTTATTTTGGCATCGCCGGCAACGTCCTCTTCACGTCCGAGAAGAAAGACAAAGGGATATGTTCCCTTCTGGATCAGCTGGCGCGCGACGACAAAGCCGTCTCCGCCATTGTTTCCTTTCCCGCAAAGAATGCCGATGGTGAGATCCTCCAGATCCTCGAAGCGCTCTTCAAGCGCTTCCACCACGCGCATGCCGGCATTTTCCATGAGAAGGATGCTCGGAATTCCAAATTGTTCCGTCGACATCCTATCGATTTCCCGAATCTGCTTTGCGGTGAGAATCTTCATAACGGGTTCGAGGATAAGCTAATCATTTCAACACTTGCAACACAGGGGATTTACACGAGGCATGGCGATGCCCTCGTGGTGCAATGTGTCGATGACGGCAATCGGAACGACCGTTCGTGACTTACGCGACGATATCGACGCGTGGTGTGCGGCATGCACCTGGTGGATTCGGCTTCCGGTGCTCGGGCTGATCCTTCACCAGTCGTTTCGCCAGATTGAAAACCAGTATGGGGATGTGCTGTTCTCGGCGCTGGATTTCGGAATCCATGAGCTCGGTCATGTCCTGTTCATGCCGTTGGGCGAGTTCATGTCGGTCCTTGGCGGATCCTTCTGGCAGCTCGCCGCTCCGGTCATTTCGGCGGTGATGTTCCTCCGACAACGCGATTACTTCGCAATCAGCGTGTGCTCCATGTGGCTGGGAGTCAGTCTCTATCGCATGGCGCTATACATGGAAGACGCACGGACCATGTCGCTTCCCCTTGTCAGCGTTGGTGGCGGCGAGGCCTGGCACGACTGGAATTACATTTTCACGGACCTGCGGATGCTCCAATGGGATTGGCGTATCGGGCACCTTACGCGCGATGCCGGCGAGTTCTTTCTCATCTTCGCTGTCATCAGCGGCACCTGGCTGGTCTGGAGAATGTTCAAGCTGCGCAGCGAATAAGCAATTCCAGTGCCCGGCTTGCCGCACCCCCGCAATTTGCTTATGCTCGAACCCACTTTCAAGGAGGGATCTTGCGCAAAATCGTGCTCATTGCCGTTCTGGCAACGGCCGTCACACTGCGGGGCCAATCCAATTCTTCGATTCGTGGCGTCGTTCTCGAAGGGGATACGGACCGGCCGTTAAGCGGCGTCAGTGTGACCGCAGCAGGTCCAACCACGCGAACGGCGGTAACGGATGCTCAAGGCCACTTTGAATTAGACGTGCGGGAAGCCGGCCGCTACCGCGTCACGCCGGCGCGTGAAGGCATGGCCTACTCGCGGCCTTCGAGACTGCATGAGCCGCAAGAGCCGGGAGTCTGGGTTCAGATTGCCGCAAGCCAGAATCAAGATAACGTGATCCTTCGTATGGTTCCAGCGGCCGTGATCACCGGCAAGGTCCTGGATGTGGACGGAAAACCGTATCCTGCGCTCCGGGGTTCCGTGTCGTTGATGCGCTATACCTACGATGAAAACGGCAATCGTCAACTCGCCACAATTCCGTGGATTTTGTATGGCACCAACGTCGTGGCGCGAATGGACGATCAGGGGACATATCGAATCTATGGGCTCCAACCGGGAGATTACTATGTGAGTGGTGGCGGAGGGGGCAGTCATTATTTCTATCCCGGAACTCCGAATAAGGATGCCGCCAAACCGGTGCACGTGAACGCCGGCGATGAGTTGCACCTGGAAACCATCGTATTACCGGCACAGAAATCACTTGCCGTTCATTTCCTTTTTTCAGGTCCGGATGGAAACGCGCTCATGGTGGGTCCTTCAAACCTTATGCTGATCACCAACGACGGTGGTGGTTTCATTGCGTTAAGCGGAATTTCGAGGCCCGAGACGCAGGTTCCCGCGCTCGCCGATCGTACATTCTCGCTGGTATCCGGACATTACGAGTTCATGGTTGGCCTTATTGGAAGACCTTCTTCGCCGGGCTTAGTCGGCGATATTCTCTTCGGTCCTGCGGATATCAACCTCGGCAGCACTGAGATGGACATACCCGTGAAAATGGCTCCCGGACTCCGTGTCACCGGCTCGATTTCGATATTGGATTCCGCCGGCAAGGAGACGGGCACCGCGGGCCTCTACTGCAAGCTCAATTCCAACGGCGCTCATATCGAGTCGACGGGGGCTTCTTCCAGCAATACGGGCTGTTTGGGATCCCAGTTTTCTGCCGGGGCCTATCAACTCGAGATGACGGGAATGCCGCCGGATGCCTATGTCGAATCGACACTGGCCAACGGAAAGGATATTTTCGCGAACGGCCTGCTGTTGAACGCCGATACGGAATTGAAAATTGTGATTCGTACAATGGGAAGCACGCTCGACGGTGAGGTGAAGGATTCCGCCGGACAGAGAATTTCCGATGCCATCGTCGCACTTGTTCCAGACGCTCCGCTACGAGCAGGTGGTCCGCTATACCGTTCGGGCGTCAGTGACATCAATGGAAAATATCAGCTCCGCGGAATCGCACCGGGCGCTTATCACTTGTTTGCCTGGAGCGAACTGGAAGGAGCCGCCTACCGCAACGCGGATTTCTTGAAGGACTTTGAAGCGAGGGGTAAGCCCACTCAGATTGAAAAAAACTCTCACTCGTCATTGGATCTTACGGCCCTGAATTGAAATCCGTGTTTGCAGACCTTACCGCCCAGGTGCCGATGCGGGCTTGATCGTTGGAGTGATGAAGATCAGTAGTTCCGACGCACTGCGGGACTCAAAATTATTGTTATTTCCATTTCCGCCAGCAAACAGGCCCCCAATCGCCGGAATGGCACCCAGTCCGGGCACCGGCCGGCTACCGGGCACGCCGGCATCAACAACCAGGCCGCCGACCATGGAAGTTGTCCCATCCTCCATGAGCACCACCGTAGTGATAACCCGCTGGGTGACGCCCGAAGTCGTTCCATTGACCGAACGTGTATTTTCGAGTTGAGACAATTCGAGATTCATTTTCATCAGGATCGTTCCCGAGTCGCGAATCTGCGGCAGCACGCTCATTTTCAGGCCAACGTTTAGAAAATCCACGCTCGTCGTTCCGTTCGTGTTCACCTGAACTGGAATCTGAGTGCCTTGCGAAACCGTGGCTTCCATATTGTTCTGAGTTCGGATTTGTGGACGCCCCAACACCCTCGCAGTGCCATTGGCCTCCGCGGCTGCAATTATTTCGTCAAGCGCTGCGACGCCTCCCACCGCCACTACCAGGAGTCGATTGCCGTCTGTGTTCGTAGTATTCGTGTTGCTGTTCGTCGCGGGGCGTGTGCCAGATTCTATTCCGGCCCTTCGCAAAACTTCCTGCACTAAGGACCGATCCGCCACGACAAACCGAGATTCAATCTGAATCGAGGGGGTGGAAACAGCGCCAGCCAGCGGAGCCGGCGCCGGATTCTGCGCGAGCGCGGCAACACTTACCGGTGCGGTGCTTGTTGCCTTACGCGGAGTGAGTTCAACATGAACCGGTTTGACTTCGGAAGCACCCGTCACAGTCGAAACCATTTCTGATCTTCTTTGAATCCTCTCGAGCGAAACTGCGCCAAATGCGGCAGAAGAAATCGCACACACTGCAAACGCGCATACCAACCTCACACGAGAAATACGGCGAGTTGCCGTGCCGTCAAAAAGGCGCGGAATGCGGCGCGGAAGATAGCTGCCCGGCAGCGACATCCCTGTCACATGAACTCGACGGCCCACCTGCATGACAGAGTTCGCCAGATCCATCAGGTACTCGGAATAATCCCGTGGGTCATGCCCATCCGACAGAACAGCGGCGTCGCAGGCTTCCTCGGCCAGCAACGACAGCTGACGCTCGAGCCACCAGGCCAGCGGATGAAACCAGAAGACCGCGCGATTGAACAGGGCCAGCCACTGCACCAGCGGATCGCGGCGGCGTGCGTGTTCGCGCTCGTGAATCAGTACGGCTCTCAGCTGAGACGCGGACCATTGCGTCCAGTGCTCCGGCAAAATGGAAACCGGATGAAGCCATCCAACAGTAATCGGAGACACACACCATGAACTCGAAAGCTGCCCGTCCTGCAGCTTCGCGCGACGCATCAGTACGTGTGCGCGCGCCGTGCCAAGAAATAGCCGCGCCAACAGAACGATTGCGCCCAACAGGTAAATTCCGGCAAGGAGAGATGGGAATCTCCATGCTGGCTTCGACGCCTCCGGCCGCGACGGATTAGACGCTGCCGCGCCGATAGGAGAAGCCGGATGGAATTCCGGCCGGCCGGGACTCGAAACCGAAACCGGGCTGGAGGATTCTAACGCGGGAAGTACGTGAACAGCAGCCCTTGGACCCCACGCCAACCAGATCGGGAGAAGCAGCATGACCACCACGACGCCCGTCCATGCCCGATGGCGCGCCGAAGCAGTTCGAATTCGGAGAAGGCGCAATACCGCCGCCGTGACCATCGCAATCAGGAAGGCCCGAACGGCGAACTCGAAAACAAGGTTTCCCATCACTTGCTCCTCTTCCGCTGATTTCCAACAAACTCGGCAAGGCGGCCCATTTCTTCACGACTCAGCATCTGGGCGTCAACCATGCCGCTGACCAGTTCTTCCACCGACCCCTGGCAAAACCGATCGATGATCTGCCGCACCGCACGCGCCGCCAGACTCTTCGCCGGCTCCATGGCGCAGTAGACATAGGCCCGCCCTTCACTCTCGTGTTTCAAATAACCCTTGTGTTCCAGCCGGCGCAGAATTGTGCGCACGGTTGTTTCCTTGAGCGCGCGGTTTCGCGACACGATGTCGTGAACCGCCTCCACCGAGCATGGACCGGATTTCCAGACAACGTGCATGACGTCGCTCTCCAGTTCGGTCAACGGCGTTCTCACCCGGGCTTTCTTTGAATGACGACTTGTCATGGTACAGTGTGTACCACCAATGAAATTCCACAGTCAATAATGATTTCGCGGCCAGACCGATCCCGGCCAGGCGGCATGACTCTTCGTTTTCGATGTCCCCTTGTTATATTCCAAAGCATGAGGTGGAGAAGTCTGGTTTTGAAGTTCTTCGCGCTGGGACTGCCATTGGCAAGCGGCGCGGCAATTGCGCAGAGCTACCGCGGTCAGGCTGTTCCCGTTGTGCAGCGAGCGGATCCATTGGAATTTTCCCGTTTGCGTTTCCTGACCTTTGTATTTGGGCACGAAGGCCCGATGGACGCACCGCTCACGACGCCACCGGTGATGGGCCGCGAATACTTCGTCGAAGCGGATCTCTCCGGCATCGAGTCTGCCGCGAGCATCCGCTTTGAGTTGCTGGATGGCGCCGGCCGCATGCTTCAACCGCTCACGATGTGGAAAGGTTCCGATAGTTCTTCCGACGGCGAGTTTTACGGTTTCATTACCGTCCCGAACCAGCCTTTTCGCGTGGCGATCAGCGGGACCGCGACGAATGGAAGCGCGCTCCGCTCGGTGCTCGGCGTTCTGTTTCAGCCCGCCGCCAGCGGTCCTACCGATGTGCAGACACTTCCTCCGGGAATCCCTGCAAATCAGGCGGAACAGATCCAAGGCATGGTCAATGTTTACCGTCAGCAGATGCGGGCGCAGGCGGCGCAAGCCGCAGCAGACCATCCCGGCGGAGTGATTGCATTCGCACGCACCGAAGTTTCGCCGATTTCATATGAGCCGTTGCCTTCGGCGTCCGGAGCGACCATAGGAATGCGATTGCGCTACACGATGAAATTTCCCTCGCGGCAAACCATCCGGGTAATTCCTCATGTATTTCCGATTTATCAGGACGCAGCGTGGCGCGGATTGGTCACGATGAAACCTCTGACGGGTTCGATCAACCCTGCACCACAGATGGTAGGCGCCCAGACGATGCACGACGTCATTGTCTATGAAGGCGCAGCGACATTTCAGTCGGGGGTTACGTATACGTTCAGCATCGACATGGTGCCCGACTATGTTTATCAGGGGACGCTAAGCGGTCGCATTTGTATCCACGATCAGAAGTTCACGAACCAGCCGCCGTGGGCTGCTCTGGTGGCCAGCCAGACGCCAGTTCCCTACTCTGTCACGATCAGCGATACCGGGACCGTTGCGAACATCCCTTCGTTTTTGCCGCAACGTACATTCCATGAAGGCTTCATTGCCGGTGGGGCAATCGACTGCGGACCGGTGCCGAATCTCCGATTCTAGCGAAGCAATTCTCACGGACGACGGGCTTCGATCAACACGATCACGGAATAGGGGTGGACCCAGTAGTCGGTGTCCACGGCATTCGCACGATCCAGGTCCCAGAAGTTCCCGAAGATTTCTGCCCAGGGCGCCGTGTCCACAAGACGAAGCCAGCGACGGCCGGATCGCGCGAGCGGAACCGCGAACGAAACGGCCTGGTTCCACATGTTGACGAAAAGCAGAATGTCATCGTCTCCGACCGCGCTTCCATCGATGCGCCAGTGCAGGCACCGCGACTTGCTGTTGCAGATCGATTCGCCGTCCTCGCTCCGAAACCAAAAGGTGACGTCGTTTCCCTTGTCCAGGTCGAGGTCTGCAAATCGCGCCTGACGCAGGCACGGATGATCCTGGCGCATCTGTAGAAGGAATCGCGCAAATAAAAAAAGACCATTTCTGCCGGTGGGACTGAGGTCCTTTCCGTAGTTGTCGTGATAGGCGCCGGATCCGCCGGTGGGAAGGGCCGTTGGCGCGGGCGTGGCAATCATGTCGAAGTTCTGCCACATGCCGATGCTGTCGATCTTGTAGGGATTATTATTGCCGTTTTGCGTGCGCGCGAATTCGTCACCCCCCACGGTCATCGGGACGCCTCGCGACATAAATTGAACGGTCAGTATCGATCGAAGACGAGCGCGGCGCAGGGCGTGATCCCCGTCCGAGTCCCAGGAAAGATTGGAGTCCGACCCTCCATCGGACGGACCGAAGGGCCAGAGACCTCCGTTATTCTTTGCGTTGTAACTCACCAGATCCAGCAACGTGAAACCGTCATGGGCGGTGATGAAGTTCACGGATTTCTGCGGCCCGCCCTGGTCTCCAAAGCGCTCATAGTCTCCGTTGACAACCCTCGCAAAGTCTTGCACACAGGCTTCGCCATTCATGAACCGCCGGACCGTGTCGCGGTACTCGCCATTCCACTCGGCCCATCCCTTTGGAAACTGTCCGACGTTATCGCTGCCAAGATCCCACGCTTCGGCGATGACCTCAATCTGCTGCTTCTCCGCCGTTTCGGCGATGTCACGCAACAGCAGGCCGCTTGCTTCAAAGTCGTGATCGTGGCCGGTTCTTCCGAGCACCGTCGCGAGGTCGAAACGAAATCCATCGACGCCCATCTCGTGGGCCCAGTACTGGAGCGAATCCTTGATGAGGCGGCGAACGATTTCCTTCGACGCGTCGAGATTGTTGCCGCATCCGGTGCTGTCCCAGTAAAAGAGATTGCCGCCGGATAGGGCGTAGTATTCGGCGTTATCGAAACCTCGCAGACAAAGAATCTCGGCCGTGTTCACATCATCGGAAGTCCACAGGCCGCCCTCGCCGGTGTGGTTGTAAACCACGTCGAGGTACACTTCGATTCCTTCATCGTGGAAAGCCCGGACCATGTTTTTGAACTCGCGTGTCGGCCCACCGGGCGAGCGATCGTGCGCGTAGCGTGTGTCGGGAGCGAAGAAGCCGTAGGTCATGTAGCCCCAATAATTGCCATGGGGCGGCTCATCGATCGCGCGATCCCATCCTGGAAAGCCGCCCGGGTTGAGGTCATTCGCAAATTCATGGACGGGAAGAAACTCGACCGTGGTGTAGCCAAGCGCCCGAAGATACTTCGCCATCGTCGCCGCACCTGCATAGGTTCCGCGAAGATCGTCCGGTACATTCTCGACCGCTTCGAATCCATGAATGCCCTTCAGGATGGAAGTCAGGCGAGTCGACGAAGGATGCCGCGTGAGTCCGCGAACGTGGGCTTCATAGATTGCGGCATCCTTTTGAGCAATGCGCGGCTTCCGTCCGGTTGATGTGTGGTCGTTAACAACGACCGACTTCGGCGCCCACGGGCCGGTATCGAAATCACGCCGTACCTCAGGGGCCAGCGGTCCCTGGTCTCCTTTGTAGATTCCAGGTCCGGAACCGTACATGCCGCCATTTTGGTGATAGACCTCCTTCATCGCGGGAGTCTCACGGTCATGGGACAACTCGCGCGCATAGGGATCGAAGAGCACCTTGTTGGGATTGAACCGATTGCCGTTTGAATCGACATCGGTAACGAACCCTGCGGCACTCCCGCCGCGCTGCCATTCCCCGGAGAACGGCCAGTTCCCTCCCCAACAGCGAAATCCATATAGCGCTCCGGACGGCACATTCCGAAGTTCGGCGCGCCATACGTCGTCGGCCCCTCGCTCCATCCAACAATCGAAGCGAGCCGCATCGCCCATCGCCGTGCCGTAGATCTCCAGAAGGACACGGGACGCGTTCTTCGAGTACACCGCAAACGTCGTGAGGTTTCCCCGAACGTGAGCTCCCAGAGGAAATGCCTGAGTCCGCCAGGACTCACGCCCCGCCGGACTGAATGCACCGTGTTCGGGATGATTGGTTCCGATGTCCATGCCGACCTCTAAGCCCTCTCCCTTGAAATCTAGCGAAGATAGGCCTGAAAGGGCGCCCAATAGACCGGTTTGAGCCGGACACCATTGGCTCGCAGCAATTCGAGCTTAGCCGCTCGCAACGCAGTCGACGGCCGAGCGTGGGCTGCAATACCTTTGTAAAGCGTTGTCATCAGCTGTGACGAGTAGGTGTCGTCGACATCCCATAACCCGGCGATCACGGTGCGGACTCCCGACTGCATGAATGCCCAGGCGAAACCGACGATGCCCTCGCCGTGATACGAACGGGCCCCCGCGCTTCGGCACGCGGAGATGGTGACCAGACTGGCGGAGAGCTTGAGGCTGGCGATGTCCCGGGCATAAAGCTTGAAGGCCTTGCCATCATCGGACAGGATGACGGCGGAATCGAGCGGACTTAGTGGATTGGCTTCGGCATGAGTGGCGAAATGGATCATCGAATACATCGCCGGCATCGCCGCGAGAAAACCGCTGGGGGTGGCCTGTGCTCCGGAAACAATCGTATCGCTGCCTCCGAACATCCGGCCGATGCTGTCGATTTCAGATTTCGCTCCGCGTAACTCCGGGTAATCCGCGCGAATAGATGTAGGCGCACCGAACAGCAGCATCGACGGCTTCGCGGTGGCCTTGACCGTGGAAAGCCCTTCCGACAACAGGATCAGCGAGGGCGTAACAGCGAGCTCCGTCGATTCGATCCAATAACGGGTTCCGTCCTTCGATGCCATCGGCAGAGTTTCGAGATTCAGCAGATGCAGGTCGCCATCGGGGACCACGACGACGCGCTGTGCCCCTTCCAGATATTGCTTCACCGGATCCAGCAGCAGACGAGTTAGATTCGTACCCTGAGTGAGATTCTCGGCGATCGGATCCCGCAAGTCCTCGATCGCTCGACGATAAAGGGAGACGGCGTTGGTAATGGTCTTGCGGTTCTCAAGCACACTCCAATGGATGCCATTGGCATCCACCACCCACGCAAAGGAACGCTCCGGGGCCAGCCAGTACGACAGCATCACATCGCGCGAGCGGCGCGCATAGTCCTGGAAAGCGGCGGCGCGGACCTGTTGAATCGAACGGGGCTGAAGTCCGAGTCTTTCAACCATGACGCGCGCCCTGCTGTACTCAACAACTTCGAGAGCCTCGTTGTAGCGGCCTTCGGAGACCAGCAGGTCGACATAGTTCCAGAAAAAACGAATCAGATGATTGCGAAATGTCAGCCGGGATTCTGTTTTATTGAGGCTGGAACGTTCGCCTTCCACAGCCGTCAACGCCAGTTCGTACTCATGCCGCGCTTCGGCAAATCTTTTTTGCGTGGCGAAAAGCTTACCCAGTCGTGCGTGGGCGGCCCATTCCAGAAAGCCATCGGGCTTTTCGTCGATCAGCGCACGATAGCGCTTCTCTGCTTCCTCAGACTGATTGCGGTCAACGGCGATTTCCGCCGCGTTGAACTGGAGGAGAAGAGGTTTGTCGGGATGTTCCAATTGATTTCGCAAACCCAATGCCTCGTCATTCGCCCGCTCGGCTGCAGCCAACTCGCTTTCCACTTTTTTCGCCCGCTCGGCTGGCGAGAGTACGTCATTGGCAGGGTTATCGGCATCCGATTCCTTGCCGTTGATGTACGCGCTTGCGACGTTCAGGTGGGCCGTTGCAAGATTGCCGGCCCAGCGATACGCGTCACTCTTGGCCCCGATCTTCTTCGATAATTCGAGGGCTTCCTCCAGTGCCTTCACGGCTTCAGGGAATTTGAGAAGTTCTATATCGATATTGGCAAGGTTGCCCAGCGCATCGGCATATGTCCGCGAATCGCCTGCCTTTTTTGATAAGTCGATGGCCTGGTTTCCATGCAGCTCGGCTGTATCCAGATCTCCGAGGCGGTAATACGCGACACCGAGGTTATTGTGAATCGCCGCAGCCAGTCGACGATTCCCTATTTTCAAAGCTTGCAACGCAAACTCCACCGATTCGTCATAACGCCGGCGCTGCAGACTCGAAAAGCTCAGATTGAGCAGCGCAGCGGCACGGTAAAACGGTAAGCCCGCACGTTCGGCCGTTGCGGCGGTTTCGCTAAACAACGAATCGGCTTGCGCGAGATGCTTAGTGCGAGTCAACAACGTGCCCCGTAAAAGGCGAGCCTTCAACACCGGCTCCGACAAGGAAAGGTTTTGCGATTCCTGATCGACCTGGTCCAGTACTGCATTGGCCAGATCAAGCTTGTCCGTCTTGCTGAGTGCGACGGCGCGATTGACCCTCCAGCGCAGGTGCGATTCCGGATCCGCCGGATCCTTGAGTTGATCGAGGAACTCCAGGGCAGCCGGCGCCTCGCCGCGCTCCAGCAAAATCTCCGACTGAAGCAGTCGAAGACGATCGGCATCGGACTGCGATATGCGGGTGGAAAGGAACGTATCGGGAGTGGCCGGAGGCTTAAGAAGAACACCCTTGCCGAATGCGTTATCGAGAAGTTTCTGCGCCTGCTTCAGTTCGCCATTCTGGACACTGACGACGACGGACGCTTGGACGGAATCCACCGAAGGCGGTTTCGTATCTCTCGCGAAAAGGACCACGAACATCGTCAGCAGCCAACGCCGGTGCATGATGTCGGAATTCTACGCGATCTGAACTAAGGGCGGAATTTTCTTAGGGCCAGGTGCTGCCGCCAGAGCAGCCGCCACCGATATCGATATCGCAATGCTTCAGACGGACCAGACTGACGCGCCGAACATAGCCGCCCACCAGAGTCTCACCCAGAATGACTTTGCCGAAGCCCGGCCAGGCGATCGTGTAGCCGTTCTCTTCAATCCATTCCTTCGGTACTCCGGTGATGTTCTTCACAATGGATCCAAAGGTATAGCCGGCTTCGTTGCGGAACAGACTGCCGTCGTTGCGCCGCAGAAAGCTGCGGGCAACGCGGGCCGAGATCTTCTTGTCGCCGCGAAGCAGCGCAGGTTCGAACGTTTCGAGAGTTGGGAAGCTGTTGAACGAATCGAGATCGAACTCGACTTCGACATTCAGTTTTCCCAGTTTCATTCCCATGACACTGGTCGGTCCAAACGTGATGCTGGGAAAGCGCTGGTCGCGGGGGTGATCGGACTGAAGATTCAGGATGCCGCTCTTCAGGCTAAAGCCGCCTTCGACACGGACGCCTTTGACTTCGACATTGACGGTGGAACCTTTCGGCTGATCCGGCGGCACGTGGCGGGATCGGCAGGTCGCTGTCGCCGAAGCGATGGAGAGCAACTGGTTCCGCCGCAGCTTCGACAAAGCTTGTTTTTCCATCGGGCCAAACTTGACCTTGGAACAGTCGAGAGAAAACCTTCCGACTTTCGCAGTCGACAGGCCTCCGGTCATCGGGAGTTCCACGCAGGCAACAGTCGGAATGGGTACGAATACCACATTCCCGCCAACTCGTGTAAAAGCGCCACCGACGGCAAAAGCGCCTCCGATGTGCAAATAGCGAAAGTCCACCGGACGGGCCGGTGCCAGAGGATTCGAGGGATTATTGGAATTCATGCGGATCGATCAGCTCCTTATTGACGTTCCAGGCGAAACGGAAAACGACCCAATTCTTTGCCGCGTGTGCCGGGCGATTTAGCGAGTTCAGCCACTACAGTATATGTTCCGGGCTCGATATCCAAGCGCGGGATCATCAGGTTTACAGACCTCCCGGGCTCCGGAGCAATACCTTGCACACGTAACCGTTCCTTTCCGTCAGCGGATTCGATGATGAACTGAAGCGGAGTCGATTTGGCGGGAGCTTCCGGCAGATCCATCGTCAGCAGCACTGCCGAACCCGCAGGTACCGACAGGGCGGTGGAATCACCACGAACCGCGCGACGCAACACAATGGATGCCGTTACACGCGGGGCAAAGGCCTCTTCTGCCTGCCGTTGCAGATTGGGAATGATTCGCAGCGATTGGATGCTGACCACCACCAGCAGTGCCGCCAGCGCAGGCGCCGCGAATTGAGGCTTCAGCCAAATGAGCCACCCGGGAGTCCGCCACCCCCCGGGTGACTTCTGAAGGTGGGGGGAATGTGGAAGCGGACGGCCAATTTTGAGCCGAGACTCCGCCTCAGCCCTTTCACCCAGAATGACCCGGGCATCCTCCATGAATCTGGCCGCCGCGCGGAGATCATCCCCGCAGAGGCTGCATTCGAAGAAATGCTCCTCGAATGCATCCCGCTCCCGAGGTGACATGTCACCGAGCAAGTAGCTCTCAACGGCTAAATTCTGGACGGCCCGCTGATGTTCCATATCTCCTCTGGTCGGTAGTTGCAGTCATCGATCGAACGTTACAAAGTTTCTTTCAGACCGAAGCGTGGCGCATCGTGGCGCGGAGGCGGCCCCGGGCGCGATGCAGCAGCACGCGCAGATGTTCACGGGTCACGCCGAATTCCCGGCATACGGTATCTTTATCTTCTTCGTCCAGAAAAATGCGGTGCAGCAGCTGACGATCCTTCTGGGACAATTCGTCCAGCGCCTGACGAACCAGATCGCGGCGCTCGTCCTCGAGCAACGTGGTTTCCACACCGGTTTCCTTACTCTCGATTTCGGGGCCCTCTTCGGGAAACTGGTTCCAGCGGGATTCCCGCCGGAATACTTCCAGCATGACGTTGTTGCATACCGCGTTGACGTACGCCCCGAAGCGCTCGGGATGCTCGATGATGCCGGACCGGAGATTGCGTATTACGCGAAGCAACGTCTCCTGGCGCACATCGTCGACGGATTCCCTCGAACGCAGACGGGCACCGGCTTTGATGCGAATCAGATCACCGAAGTAGCGTGCGAAGTGCTCCTCGGTCTGGCTGTCGCCATCCTTCAGCCGCTGCATGTAGTTCGCGTCGAATGAAAATAATTCCAAAAGACCCTCGCGCGGCGGGCCGGGCCCGGCAAAGCCCCGATTCCGCTGATTCGGCGAATATACAATAACCGGTCGACGCTCCGTTTGGTATCGGGGCGTGGGTAATTCCCCTCATGAGTCAGATTGAAATCCAAGCGATGTGTGGTCTCTAGTTCGTTTCCAAAATCCGAAGGTTGTTTTCGTGCGTCCCTCTCCCTCAGGGAGAGGGTGCCGCGAAGCGGCGGGTGAGGGAATCAATACTGCGTCAAAACTGATTCCCTCATCCGGCCCTTCGGGC
>Ga0209488_10000858_pt1 | contig 25739 bp, 22 predicted proteins | sample Rivendell_Oct201_8_FD_188349 | JGI IMG/M metagenome (GOLD analysis project Ga0209488, IMG submission 188349) | Vadose zone soil microbial communities from the Eel River Critical Zone Observatory, Northern California, USA -... | ecosystem: Environmental > Terrestrial > Soil > Vadose zone >...
CCGCGGCCAATTTGCCGCACGGAACTGGGCCTTTTCCAATCAAGGATGGCATTGGCGACATCGCAGTCCGTTCATCGTGATCGGCTGGATCGGCCCGCTGTTCTGGCCCTTCGCCTACTGGGATCTGGTGAACTACACGTATTGGCCCTACGCCTATGACGCGTTCTGGCCCCGCGCCTACGACGACCTCTACGTCGGCATGTTCGGCCCCTATGCTTACGAAGGCACACCGCGATCAGGCCGACGCGCGCGAGCGGGCCAGCAAGTATCGACCATCGTCTGTGGCGAGCGCGTGCCTGCCGTGACGGACTGGCCGATCCAAGAGATTGCGCGGACGATCGAACCGAACCAGGTCCAAGAGGCGGCGCTCAATGATCTCAAGGACGGCGCCGCCAAGGCGGTCGCAGCGCTGCAATCCGCCTGTCCGGACGAACTGCCGAGCACCCCGCCGGGGCGATTCGCGGCCATGCGCAAGCGCGTCGAGACCATGCTGGCAGCGCTCGGCATGGTGCAGCAGCCGCTTACGCGATTCTACGATACGCTCAGCGACGAACAGAAGGCGCGCTTCAATGCGGTCACCCCGGAAACCACAGTGGGCCGCGCGACGCGACGCAGCACCCCGGTTCCGAATTTGGCAGATGCCTGCAACGCGAAGGCCGCGAAGCCAACCGACCTTCCGAGCGAGCGCCTGGAGCGGGAACTGCGTCCGACCGACAGCCAGCGGATTGCGCTCAATCGATTGAACGACGCGACCCTGCGGGCTGCCGAAGTTCTCAGCGCCCATTGCCCCACGGAGCAGACGCTCACGCCGACGGGCCGTGTGGCCGCCATGGCGGAGCGCCTCAACGCAACGCTGGAGGCCATCAAGGTCGTGCAGCCGGCACTTGAGGAGTTCTACGGCTCGCTGACCGACGAGCAGAAGGCACGCTTCAACGTGCTCGGCGCGCAGCAGAGCTGAGGGCGGGAACAAGTTGCGGTCGTAGCTGTCGTCGCAGAAGACGCCGTGCGAACGCGGCGAGCCTCCGGTCATGAACGCAAAATCATCACCTTCACATGCCGGACATTGAACCCGGCTAGTGTTCGCACGTTGCGCGCACATCGATTTCCCTTCGATCTACGCCAAGAACGTCTTGCAAGAAGTCATCGAAGAGGTAAGCAAGCTGCGACGCCTTAAGCTGATTTGATCGGGTTTCCTGTGCGTAAGAAAACTTTTTTCAGCGCGCCAACGACTGCGGCCAGTGCAGGTTTCCATCGCGTCGCGGAAACCTTGATTTGGAACCCCAAATTCAATTGTTGCACTAAAATCAAAACGTTGCCAACGCACTTCAATACCGCAAATTGTATATGACCTGCCGCGAACGCATGCGACTTCTGAAAAACAGCGCCTGCTAAACGGAGCACGTCACATACCGAGATACCGAGTTGCCGACTCACGCCTCAGCCTGTGGCTGGGGCGTTATAAAACCGTAACTCCAACGTCAATCGCAATCGTTAGCTTCCAATCGCCGTTTATCAATGACGGCCAAATGGAGGCTAGTATGTCACAGCGAGTCTTGACGAGATATTCAACACGAAGAAACCGATGGCAAATGAGCACAGCCCTCGGCACGGCATTGATCGCCATCATGGCCGGCGGCGCCGCCGCTGACGACAGTTCGCGACAAACTGTCACACCGATCAAACATCTGATCGTGTTGATTGGTGAAAATAGAACATTTGACAACGTCTACGGTACGTACCTTCCCAGACACGGACAGCAGGTCTGGAATCTCCTGTCGAGAGGCATCGTCAACTCCGACGGGTCCCCGGGACCTCATTGGGATACCGCCCGACAATTTCAGATTGGAACAATCAATCCCGTGTCGTACTTCATGAGCACCAACAAGCTCATCAACCCGAACAAGACGGCCTATACGTTCTTGCCGACACCCGAAGCCGGCGGCGCCCCGCCGCAGACCGAGACGCGGAGCCAATTCCTCAATGATCCGGTTAGTTCGGCAATACCTTTTGACCGGAATACGTTTACGCCCGAGCAGCTTGCCAAATTCACGCCAGCACTTGACGCGGAAGACCTGCTTCTGCTGACGACGGGTGCGACCGGGCTCAAGAACTGCCAGAGCGATCCCACCAAGGCTCCGTTTGCCTGCGCAGAGCCCGACACGCGCGTTCCGAACTACTCAAGCCTGCCGAATACGGTATTCGAATTGAGCGGTCCAAAACTGCCATACGACAGCCACACAGGCGACATGGTCCACCGCTTCTTCCACATGTGGCAGCAGTCGGACTGCGATGCCGCCAACGCCACCAAAACCGATCCAGCCGGTTGCAAGAATGATCTCCTTCCATACGTCGGCATCGCACGTGACGATTCCGGCGGCAATGCGATGGGCTTCTATAACGTCCAGAAGGGCCAGGCCCCCTTGTTCAAGTGGCTCGCCGACAACTACACGATCAGCGATAACTACCACCAGTCCGTGATGGGCGGCACCGGCGTTCAACACACCACACTGGGCACCGCCGACAGCCTTTTCTGGGAGGCATCCGGTTCGCTGCCGGCGCAGCCCCCGAGTGGACAAATCGCCGATCCGACGCCCAAGAGCGCGACCAATGTAGCGTTTGTAGCCGACAGGCGCTGGACGAAGTGCGGTGACCAATCCCAGCCCGGTATCAGGCCGATCATGGATTATCTCAAATCGCTTCCCTGGCGGCCTGACCTCACGCCGTCAAACTGTGAAGCCGGCCGATACTATTCGATCAACAATACACGTCCGGGATTCCTGTCGAATGGCAATGTCGATACGGCTGGAATCGCGGCAGGCACCTCGGCCCCGCCTTCGTCCTTGCGGACCATTGGTGACGCGCTAAACGAGAAAAACATCAGTTGGGCATATTACGGAGGCGGCTACAATGCAGCCGCGCGCTTCGACAGCGGATCGACCGATCCCGTCGACGTGATGATTGGAACGGGTGGCGACTGGTATTGCGATATCTGCAATCCATTCCAATATGCGAAATCGATCATGGGCAACCCGGCCCAGCGCAAGGAACATATCAAGGACGTCATCGATTTCTTCAACGAACTCGATCACGGCCGATTGCCGGCTGTCTCATATCTTAAGCCGGACAGTTTCGTGGATGGGCACCCCGGTTATTCAAAGCTCATCAATTTCGAAGGGATGATCGACAAGATTCTTGATCGGCTCCGCGCTCATCCTGACCTCTTCGCTGAGACTGCTCTGCTGATCACGTTCGACGAGGGCGGCGGCTACTGGGATTCGGGGTTCTTTCAGCCGCTCGACTTCTTCGGCGACGGCCCCCGTGTTCCAATGATTGCGGTATCGCCCTTCGCACGAGGCGGCCGGGTGGACCACACCTATTATGACCATGCATCCGTGGTGAAGTTCATCGAGCGCAATTGGCGCTTGAGCCCGCTTACGCACCGCAGCCGTGATAACTTGCCAAATCCCAAGATGAACTCGAACAATCCCTATGTGCCGACCAATATGCCGGCCATCGGGGATCTGTTCAAAATGTTTCGCTTTGATAACGTCGGGGACAGCGACGACATGGACTAGGTAGATCGTAATCGAAAAGATTGGGCCCGGCGGAATGAAGCCGGGCCCAATGGATTTGCGGCACATCGATCATAGCATTCTGAGATCAAGCCCGATGTTGGCGGCGGTCCAGATTTTATTCCTTGCCACCATTGGCCAGTTTTTCTACTTAAGCCACGAGCAGATCGGGTATTGAGTTACGCTTACTCTATCAACACGACGTCCCGGCAGGAGTGGCGCAGTAAGGAACGTTGATCCAGCTGAACACATTCCGTGTTCGGGTATCGATCGTCAGCCGGAGCCATTCCGCAGGCGCGTTGATAGAGCCCTGTACGACGATCCGCGTCAGGTTTGGTACCGGCAGCGTACGGTGAATGAGGCCGGTGCTGCTGCTCGGATCCGCCAGCGGTTGATCTGCCTCGAAAAGATGCGTGTCGCCGTTGAGAAGCAGGACTGGATTGCCAAACTGGAGGCTGAGATTGGCAAGCTGCTGAACAAATGGTGTATAGGCGTTGAGACCATCGCCGCCCGGCGCAACCGCTGCCGGATCCCACATGTCGGCCTGCAGCGCGACAACCACCGCCTTGGCCTGTCGCGCCATCGCGCGTTTGAACGCCGAGGTGAGCCAACGGGTATCGGCAGCGGTGCGGTTGGCAACCTCTGCATTATGTGCCGTCGTGTTCTCGAAACCATTTGTCCACGGCAGAGTATCGTTATTCGATCCCGGCATGTTCAAGGTTACGAATATTGTTCTGGCGTCTTCCCACATCACGTTTTCGACGTATTGGGCGTCGGTTGGAAATGCGGGATCGAAATATATGGCTTGGGACATGACGTCTCGGTCATTAAGGCCCAGTGTCTTGCCCGGGCGAGCGAAAAACAGGCTTCGCACCGCGGCGAGTTCCTTGAGCGGGTCACCGCTCTTGAATTCTTTGGTCTTGTGGCAATCGGTCCATTCATTATCGCCGGGCGTATAGACCATCGGGGTCTTGAACTGCTGGAACCAAAAGTAGACCGACTGGTTCCAGCCCGGAACTGCGCCCGGAAGTACGGGGAGAATTCCGGCGCTGGTGCAGGGTTGGCTTCCAGAATGAATATCTCCGACATGCAAAACGAGGGTCACGTCGGGATCCAAATTGACGGAATTTATCAGAAGGTTTGCGTTGTTGAGAAGATTTTGGCTGTAGGGCCAGTCGCCGAATACGGCGATCGTCACCTTGTTGGCGGAGGCATCGTTCTGATTGTCGGCGAACACGGGCTGACCAAACGCAGTCGCGGCGAGGAGCAGAGTTGCAATCGTAAGTTTTTTCATGAAGCGGTTCCTTGCTAAGGCTCACTGATGTTCGATGGATTCTGCTCAACGGAACCCCAAAGTCATGGAGATTCCGCCGAGCGACGAACGACGCCGCAATGCCGAGCATGAGAATAGGCTAGCGCTACCTGGAGCCCACCCCGTCCCGAAACGTCGGCAGCAGCGTTCGAAACGCTAGCGACGTTCTGCGCACAGTTGGCGAAGGATTGATTACAGATTTACGAAAAACGTGGAAAGACTCGCAGCCAGGCAGATGCGAATTAGTGTCACACGGCACGATCCATGCTTGAGCTGCTGACAAGTCGATTGCAGGATAAATAGCCTGCCGGCACTGCCGGCAGGCTTCGAGATTGCTTGCATACCAGCGACGCCATCAGTCGCGATTTGCTAATTTCTCGACCTTGGCAATGACCTCGTCCGCGTGGTTGCCGAGACCGTTGGCGTCACCGTTGCCGACCGGCTGGTTGCCAAAGGCAGCTCCATTGAGCACGGATTTGATCCGGGCGGCCAGCGCATCGCGTTCCGCCGTTATTTCGGACATCCTATTGAGATAGCGTGCATACTGTTTGTCATCGCTTGTAATGGAACGATTGGCATAGACCAAGCTGCTCAGGCCAAGCCGTCCAAGCGGTGCATTCATTTGCTTGTAGGCTTCTGCGAGTTGAATGAAATTGCTGGAGTTCTGACGAATCCCATTCGGCAGTGCATTGGCATCCAGCCACTCGGCCAGGACGCGGCCATCATGAACATAGCTGTCCTTGAGGCCAAGCAACGCGAGCATTGTGGGGCGGACATCGGTGTGGTCCGAAAAGGCATTATCGTTCCGGCCAAGTTGCTTCACTCCCGGCCCGACCATGGCAAACCATGTCCGCGTGATGTCCGTTTGGAAATCACCGTGGTTCCAGGCAAAGTTGGGACCCACGAAGACGCAATCGGACTGCACGGCGCAGCCCGCGACAGCGCCATTCTGGAAGAAATAGTTTTCGTCACCGAACATGGTCAGTGTTGGTGTGCGGGCAGGGCTGGCGGTGACCATGTGAAGAAGCTTCATCGCAGCCTGGTCGGCAAGGAGCTTCGACAGTTTGTCGGTCATACCGGTCATCGGATTGGTTGCGACAAGAGCATCAAGATCGCGCGCGAACGTACGGGTAACCGGGTCCGTGGGTGCGGGGTTGCCGTTCAGATAGATGGTCGGCGCATCGTCGTTGTGCACTGAAAACGGAGTGGTGTTGCCCCGCTGCGTGATCAAGAGCCGGTTGAGGAGCGCATTGATCTCGCCCTTCTGCCCCGCCGCGTAAGTGCATGGGACGTTGACACCATCACAATTGGCCGGGGTTGGCGTGCCGCCGACAAAGTGATCGTTCTCATCGGGTACGACCACGAAGAGCGTATTCTCCTTGGTGATACCGGCGGCCGCGAGGCGCGCGAAGAACTTGCCAAAGGCTGTATCATATTGATGGAGTTGCGCGACATAGCCCGATTCGCCGGGGCCAAAGGTTCCCGGGCCCGAGCGATTGTCGTGCGCGTCGGCGATATAGGCATAGACCACCTGGACGCCCGCTTCGAGCATGGTTGCCGCATAACCAAGCGATTGCGTCGCATTAGGATTGAACAGATTGGGAAATCCCGGATGGCCAAAAGCATCGGCAATGACGGTGCCGTCGAGGTCCTTCACGGGACCGCTCGGTGAAATGACCGGCTGCACGTTCACGTTGCCGAACAGTCCCTTGAATCCCACATATGTGCCCGGCTCATCAGGCAAGAGATCATTCTTGGCGAAACCGTTGTTGCAAAGCGGGCTGCCTTGCGCGCAGTGAATTGCGATGCCGAGATAGTCAGTGTTCGGTTGCTGACGCGTGGCGGCGCTTGAGGAGGCGAGTTGCGCCCGAACCGCGGTGTCGACTGCCGAGCCGGCGCCATAAAATGTGGTAACGTCGTCAGGAAGCCGTTCAAATTCGATATTGGCGACGGAGAATCCCCCGACGTCGCAGCCTGCGCGCGTGAACGGCACCCAAGGCGCCGGAGCCGTCTTGCCGAGTTCGTTGATCATTTGCGGCTTGCCGTCGCCGGCGACCGCAGTCCAATACAGGAACGAGCCGGCAAATCCCACAGTTCCATCGGGGCGGAAAAAGCCATAGCTGTTGGAAACCGGCATGCCCATGCGGTCACCGTAAACACCGGTCTGCGCCGTTAGGATATCCGTGGCCGTATGTGAAATCAGTGGCGTGTGATGATTGCCGCTGATGGTCCCATTGTTGAGGATAAAATTCAGCAGATTTGGCATCAGCTCGAGGTCCGATGGTACATTCGGATTGTCGCGACGCAGATGCACATTATCGAATACAATGTGAACCACGCGCTTCACATTCCCGCTCGGGGACTGTAATTGGCATGCCGCACTTGCGACCTCGGATCCGGCAAAAAGCATCGCAGCACCAAATAGCAGGTGCCTCGCGACACCAAGCAGTCGTCGATTCATCGCTCTCTCCTGTTTGATCGTCTTGATAAAATTATTGTCCGCGTTGCGGCTTCAACGATCAACAATAGGCCTCGGAGTTTTGCATCGAGATGACAGCACTGCGAAGAGTATACGAATGTGCGGTTCGCCAATGACCGATCACGCCAGCCGATTGGGACAGATTAGCGTGATTGACGCCGATGCAGTGCCAGTCTGATCACATCATGCAAAAACTTGCGTGCTCAGCGCCTTGCTCGCCTGCTGGCTGGATCGTCGGCTACTCTAGTACCGACAGCACTTGATTTGGTGTCCGGCGATGGCAGCGCAAGCACCGACGTCAGACCGTCCTTTTGAAGTACGACTTCACGCCCGACGACCTGGCGCAGCATCCATCCGCGATGATGATCACCCAACTTCAATCGGACGACCGTATTCGTGGTTTGGTCGAGAAAGATGCCGAAAGCCTCATCATCGCCCGCAATTGTTCCGACCAATGCAAGCTGCGGACGCTCTGGTTCCACCGGTTTGGGCGGAGCAGGCGGCGGAACGTATGGCGCCGCGACGACGGGAGGCGGCGGTGGGCGCCGTGAGGGCGAGAAAATCGGCCGCTCCCGCGTCATCGACAAATCCTTGATCGGAATAGCCCAGAGCGGATTTCCCCTGGTTGCGCGGTCCTCTACACCACGCGCGGCAGACGGGCCGCCACCGCTTCCGGCGTCGACTGATATGGTGTCAACCGGCTCTGCAACGGCCGTCGAACCAATCGCAACGGCTGCAACAATACCGAGCACGATTGATCCAATGGCTGATGCCGGATTGAGCCTGGATACAATCATTTCCCACCTTGCCATTGACCGTAGACTGAAAGCATGATGCGCATGTGACGGTCGCGATCGCCGGATAAAGTGGCCATTTGCACCACAAGCTGGTCCACAAACAGGAACGGCATACCGGCCTCGATATCATAGAGTAGCTGTTGCAGCGCAGACTGATCGAGTTCGCAACTGACGATTACGCCGACAAGACCGGCCTTCGATTTTTCGCCTTGCACGTCGACTTGCGATGACAATACCGTTCCTCCCGTTTTCGTCACCGCAGAAGTGACACGCTCAAATAGGGAAGCACCCGCCACGGTTACCGTTGGTCCCTCCAGGAAAGGAGAACCCGCTGGCCCGGTTTCAACGTCCGAATTATTGGGGATTGCCCGTTTGCGCCCCTGCAATTGTTCAAGCATGTCGTGCGCCGCCGCGACGTCAGAGCGGCGATCCAGGACATCGGCAATGACGCTGCAGATGGTCCATCCAAATCCGACGACAAGCGCTACATAGACAGCCGTCGCGATCAATGGAAATCGCGCGACGCGGTATTCGGTTGATTTACCAATTGTCATGTGCGCTGCGCGAATACGGGGCTGATATGCGCTTCGATGTGGAATCGTTCGCCCGGGTCGTCCGGCATACGCGTTGTCGGGGCAAAGAACGTCGCACGTGTGAAGTGCGGCGATTGTTCGATCAGGCGCACCAGAGACGGAGCATCACGCGTAATCCCGATCAACTGCAGTTTGTCCGCCTCGATGCGCAGCTCAGTCAAATAGGTATGGTCTGGCAACACCTGCGACAGAGCCTCGATGATCAACACACTCATCGGGTTTTCGCGCTTTCGGCGCTCCAGGGCATGCAATTCGGGATTCGATTCGGCTCCGGAACTGCGCAGCAGAGCGCGTTGCCTGGAAATCTGCGAGGACAGATCCTGTCGTTCCACGTCCAGGCTGTCGGTGGCAAACTGACCTAGCGTCACAGCCAGGCCCGCCAAAATCGCCATAACGACGAATACCGCAGCCACGGCATTTCGAACACGCCGGATGTCCGTTTCGAGGCGCGTACCATTTTGCAGAATCTCGACGCCTGGTTCGGTTGGACTTTCACCTTGCGGGATTGTCGAAATCGCGATCGCACCCGCACCAAGGTCAGTCAGCACCCGCAAATAGGGCTCAATCAGGGTCTGCGCGGTGGCAACCACTGTCAAAACAATTCGATCCTTGCCGATGTCGTTCGGCCGGCTCCAACCAAACACCGCCTCGCGCGCGGTCCACGGTGTCAGCCGGTCAATCTGGGCACGCACGATGCCGCCGAGAAATTCGCTCGCCCGCTTCGGCAGTTCGAGCGGCCGGAACAGGAACCGATCAGGCTTCAACACCAACTCGACCTTGCTGCCGCGCAGCGCTGCGAGCAATTTTCCAGGCAGAGCACCATCGAGTTTGCCGTCCACGATACGAACCCGATCGTGGAAAGCATTTGCCACCTTCCCTCCTCGCACCACCTCGACGGTGAAGCAATCATGATCGGCCTCGACCAACCGCACGTTTTGACGCGCCTTGAGACCGCCGAAGGCCGCGAGCAACGCTTTCGCGATCACGCTGCACCAATTCATGAAAGCCTCGGAAATCATCGCAAGATTCATCGGTTTACCCCGGCTGCAAATCGAAAGTCTGCCGGATCCTCGATATCGTCTTGCCACGACAAAACGCGGTAAGGCTCGTCCCCTTCCCCGTTGACCAAGACCACGACCTCGGCTGCCCGGCGCCGGCCGTTGTCGAAATTGACGCGAACCATGACCCTGATGGCCGCTTGTTGCTCGCCCGCCGCAAGAGACCGGGGGGAACCGGCCTGGGTCCCGGAAGTGGTGTCCGTGCGGCGCGTCGACTGCGGTCCATCACTCGGGAGGTCGTTGGGACGGTTTGGCGTCACGACGGTCAGCGCCGCACGAACTTCCGGGGCGGCATCAAGCAGGTTGACCTTTTCCGACGCACTGAAAACAGTCACAAACGGGAGGATCCGTTGGACCAACGTCGGCGGCACGCCCAATAGGAGGCCGAGTTCGCCGACATGCTCGAAGCGAGCGCCGCGCGGCACGTAATTCAGCCCAGCCGACTTGTAGAGCACGGCCTCCGTATCTTGGGTATTGGCGCTGGGCGCCGTGCGCCAGCCAACAACTCTCTCGGCATATTGCGCAGCATCATTGGGAGCCGCGCCCACGACAGCAAAGAGCCCGGCGAGAACCTCCTTCGGCGCATCATTGAGATCAACCCGGGCGGCTTCCGAGCAGAACTCAACCACCGCATTGGCACGTCCCAAACGGAAACTGAACGCGCCACGTGTCGGGCGACTTTCCAACGGCTCCTCGAGCAGGCGATAGGTTGTTAGTTCGACCGCTGCCGAGACCAGGGCTTCTACCTCGATCGCATCGCCGTTCACCGCAACCGCAGCCGCCGTATTGGCGACATAGGCGGCGTAGATCGACGCCATTGCGGCGAGCGCACTCAGAATCCATAACACGGCTACCAGGATAAACCCCTGCGACGCGTTCTGAGCGCTCCGTAAATCCGACATCTTTACCGACCTCCGCTGGGAACAGTTGTGGGAACGTCGGATTTTTCATCGACCGAATCCTTCGGCGCCGGCCGGCCGCAACGACGATCGCTTTTCGACTTCACACAGACCGCAGGCGCCTGATGATGAATCAAGGTTGAGGTTGAGGTTGAGGTTGAGACGTCGAGCGCACGCTCGGTCTGCGCATTACGAACTGTGAAACGCACCGCCGACGGCAGTTCCCCGGCTTGCGCCCAGATGCTCTTCCAAACGCGATCCGGCCCCGCGTAGGAAAACGTGACCCTATAGGGCACCCGCAAGACCACGACCGGGTCGACGAAAAGTAGCAGCTCGGACGCATCTGCAACGGGGACGAACGGCGTGCGGCTTCGAACCAAAGCTGTACCCAGGCGATCGACCGTTTCGGAAATTCGGACGACCTCAAGACCCGGCGGCGAATTAGGGCCCAGAGCCGTTCGCACGAATATGATGGCAAGCTCCGATCCCTCAAACAGCGGGCGAGGATTGTCGCGGCTCCGTGTCACGAATTCGGCTGCCGCGACATCGCCAACCAGACGATCGAGCGCAAGGTTCAAAAGCTCCGCTCGCTGGACACGGGCAAAGCCGCGGTTCCAGTTCGGCAGCCACTGGGCCGTGACCATGCCCAAGACGGAAAGCACGATTCCCATGAGGACAGTGGCAGCCAGCATTTCAACCAGCGTGAAGCCCGCGACACCAATATCATGCGACAATCGTTTCATCCCTCACGCCTCCGTACGAGACGGACGGTGTCGATCCGAAGGACGACACCAGAGGCGGAACGTACTGTGATCGCGACGGTACGCGGGATCCAAGTGTTCTTTGAATCCTCTCCGACGATGTCGGAGAAAAACGGCAACACATCAATTCGCCAGCGGTGTCCGGCAATTTCGCCGTTGAGTGTATCGAGCCCAAATTCTCCACGTTTGGGCAGGCCCGTCGTAATGACGCGTGCGGCCTGCAGCAGAGACACGCGCTGTTCGATCGTGCGCACACCTTTGAGCGAGGTTGCGATCAAGCCTCCAATGGCTGCCAGTGAGGCGGCGGAAACGGCAAGCGCGACCAACACCTCGATGATGGTAAACCCCGCATCGCTACAATAATCAGAGCGCATTACGCGAGACAATTTCAATCCCTCCGGTCAACCAGTTGATACGAATTTCAAAACTCCCGCCAAGTCGACTGAGCGCGATCGTTCCGCCGCACGACATTCCCGAAGGTAAAAAACCGATCGTGGACAATGCGGGACGCCGGTTGCAAATCTGCGGTAATATCGCATCGAGAATGACGTCGCTCGGGTAGCGAACGAAGCGGCCGGTTGCGCCGGAGCGGACAAAGCGCGAAGGTCCATTGACCTCAGTTGCAATCTGGACACGCCGCACGACGGCCGCGGTTCTGTCTGCCTTGAGCAACGCGGCGGTCTCCAGCGCATAGGCTTCGAGCCTTGGACGGGATGTGCCCGACGGAACATTGGGCATCAATACCGCGGCCAGCATGGCCAGGATCGCCAGCACGCAAACGATCTCAAGCAAGGTGAACCCATCCTCACAGCGCATGACGTCACGGCGTCCAGCTTGCGATGTCGGCTGCCGTTCCAGCTCCACCCTCTTGTCCATCGGCGCCGTATGACAAGACATCATAGGCGCCATGCTGACCCGGCGATCGATAAACATATGGCTTTCCCCATGGGTCGTTTGGCACGTTGCCACCTTTCAAATAGGGCCCGTTCCACGCCGCAACGCTGCTGCCGCCTGACCGCACCAGGAGCGTCAGGCCCTCCGAACTGGTCGGGTAGCGACCCGCGTCGAGGTAGAACAGATCAAGCGCACTCGCGAAGCTTTGAACCTGAATCTTGGCGGCCTTGACCTTGGACTCCGCAAGGTAATTGAGCACGCGAGGTCCCACGAGCCCCATCATGAGACCGATGATTGTAATGACGACAAGGACCTCGATCAGCGTGAAACCCTCCTCGCCATTTTGTGCGGATCGCCGGGGCCTTTGCTTCGATATCAACGCGATCTGTTGCATGGTGCACCTCATTTTCCATTCAATGGCTGACTTCAAGTGACGGCCCGTTCAGGTGATGACTTGTTCACGCGATGACCTCTTCAAGTGATGACTTCTTCAAGTGATAACTTCTTCAAGTGATAACCTGGCTGATCGACAATAAGGCCGTCATCACGGACACGATCAAACCGCCGATCACGACGCTGATGATCACGATCGCGAGCGGTCCGGCTATTGCAACAACACGATCGAGGCTGCGTCCAAGCTTGGTCTCATAGAAATCTGAAACCCGTCCTGAGAGAACAGCGAGCTGTCCGGTTTCTTCGCCCAGACGCAGCATGCGCGCCGCAACAGCGGGCAATGCGCCGGTCGATTGCAGCGCCTCGGACAGCTTCCCGCCGTGCCGTACCCGATCCGCCGTCGTGGTCCAGACCGTGACATCGCCGGTCACCGCCATGATGTCGACCAGAATTCGCAGCGTCGAAGTCAAATTGACGCCGCTGCGCAGCAGAATGCCGAGGTTGCGGCAAAACAACGCCGTGCGATGTGCCTCAAAGAGTGGACGAACACCCGGCCAGCGCGCTATCCTTGAAACGATCCCGCGGCGTGTCGCATCGCGGCGCAGAATAAGCCAGAAGACGACGACGAGGATTGCCGCCACGGTTCCCATTTCTGCGGCGTGCGCGTGCAGCAAATCCGAGAGATCGAGAAACACGACCACAACGGGATCGAGTTTCGCATTGAAGTCGCGCAGTATGGAAGAAAACTGCGGCAAGACGAACATAAGAAAGAACGTCAGCACGCAGCCGGCGGCGAAAAGCAGGAATGCGGGGTAACGCAAAGCTTCGACAAGCTTGCGCCGAACCGCCGCCGCCCGGTCTCGTTCGTCGGCGAGCATTTCAAGAGTTGCCTCCAGCGTTCCTGAAGCTTCTCCCACGCGAACCAGAGCGACATACATAGCCGCAAACAATGCAGGGTGCCGCGCAATCGCATCGGCAAAACTCTCTCCGGCAAGCACGTCAGCCTTTATCCTGCCGATAACCGGACGGAGGCGGCCGATATCTGCGTCGTTGGCGAGCAGTTCCAAGCCGTGGTCGATGCGGGCTCCCGCCTTGAGGAGAAGCGCAAGATCACGCGTGAAAATCGTGACATCGTCTGCTCGCGGCTGCGACAAGAAGTCGAAAGTCAGGAGCGATACACCGGCCGCGCCCTTTTCGGCGACCGCCTCGATTGGAACCAGCCCCAGGTATTCGATGCGACGCGACACCTCTGCGGCGGTGGGAGCTGAAAGCGATCCGCTTACGACTTCACCGTTCTGCGTCATTGCGCGATATTGAAAATTCGGCATGACACTCATCGAACCGTTGTGACACGCAGAACTTCGGCGACCGAGGTCATGCCGGCTCGGCATTTTTCGACGCCGTCCTGGACCATGGTCGTCATGCCGGCTTGAATTGCAGCTTCGTCGAGCATCGCGGCATCCGTGCTTGCCCCGATAAGCTTACGGATGCCCGGCGTAAGGTCGAGCATTTCGAACACGCCGATGCGGCCACGATATCCGGTTCCAGCGCAGCGTTCGCAGCCTTCGGGTTCATGGACGGCATCTCCCGCCGTGAGCCCCAATGCTTCGTAGCGCGGGTCGGCGGCGAGATCAGCCTGCGCCATAATCTTGCTGCGTTTGCAACGATCGCAGAGTTGCCGCACGAGACGCTGTGCGACCACCGCCCGCAGGGTCGACTTGAGCAAAAAACTCTCGACACCGAGATCAAGCAGACGCGGCACGGCGGCCGCCGCAGTCTCGGTGTGCAATGTCGTCAAAACGAGGTGGCCGGTCAATGCGGCATGGATCGCGATATTTGCAGTCTCGCTATCACGGACTTCGCCGACCATTATGACGTCCGGATCCTGTCGAACGAATGCGCGCAGCGCCGTCGCAAAGGTAAGGCCGATCGACGGTTTGACCTGCGTCTGGTCAATCCCGGCGATTTCGTATTCGACCGGATCCTCGACGGTAAGAATCTTGCGAGTCGGCTCGTTCAACATGGAAAGAATGGTCGCCAACGTCGTCGTCTTGCCGCTGCCCGTCGGCCCAGTGATTACAATCATGCCATGCGGCAGATCGATGAGGCGGACGAGCTTTGCCCGATCGGCTGCTGACAAACCAAGCTTTTCGATCAACAGGGATCCACGATCCTTCCGTAACAACCGGATCACGGCGGATTCGCCATGCTGCGTCGGCATGATGGCTACCCGGATATCCAAATCCAACGCAGCCATTCGCAGGCGTGCCGCACCATCTTGCGGCAACCGTCGCTCCGCAATGTTGAGACCTGCAAGAATCTTTATGCGCGAAATCACCGCCTGAGCTGGAGCGTCAGCCGGAGCTGGTACCATGCGCAGCAGCCCGTCAATGCGCATACGGACCATGAGACCGGTTCTTGACGGCGCAAGATGGATATCGCTGGCATGCAGTTCGACGGCCTTGTCTAGAAGTTCGTTCACCGCCCGGACGACCGGAGCGCCGCTGGCGAGGTCGCGCAGGCTTTCGATGTCGTCTTCAGTGCGTGCGCCGCTTGGTTCGACGCCGTCTTCGACACGCACTTCGTCGTCGCCAAGGCGCTTGGCCAGAACAGTTGCGATATCCTCAAAAGAGGCGACTTCGATGACGATTTGAGTGCCCAGCACGATTTCCGCGGCGCGTACGCAGGCCGTATCGCTTGGGTCGGCAACGGCAAGTATCTGCGTGCCTTCCGCATTCCGGTACGGAAACGCCGTCATGTCGAGCAGAAAGCGGCGCGAGAACCGTTCGACCAATGCGGAAGCGGACAAAAGCTGCTGCAGATTCACGCGTGGCAGTCGATAAAATTGCGCAACCTCATCGGCAAATTCATGCGCCGGCAGTCCAGTCGATTCCCACAACTTTCGCAAGTCTTGGCGGAGTTCTTGGCGAAGTTCTTGGCGGCTTTCTTGGGGCTCCAATGGCCTCTCGACGCCGATCGTCTTCGCCATTCGATTGCGAGACAACAAGTAATTCGCAAAGCTTTCCGCAGCATCGACGCGCATGTGCGTACTCCCGTCCCGTCGCGGTCACCTGAAGATTGGATTCCATTACTCAATACAAAAACGCGGCACGACAGGGAGCGCGAATGGCGCACTCCCTGCCGGCCAACCCGGTTTCGGTACTCTGGTACGCAAACCTCGACCGTCCGATCCGCAGGTCGATCAATTCTGCGCTTGCTCGTTTCGAATACGCACGATCTCGTAGACGATATTGTCGCCGTGCTGCTGGGTGACAAAGCCGCGCGCTCCCGCAAGATTTGCCGACGTTCCGAGCAGATGCTTTGTGCCGTTATCACCGTTCGAAACGAACAAGCCGGTTGGCTCGTTGTCCTCACCGTGAAGGATGGAGTTCGCATCCCGCCCCAGCGCTATCAAACGAACAGGCGGTTTGTTGCTTGTCTTGACGTTGAAGGCCCACACGCTGTCGAGCGTATTGAGCTGAGTGTGCAAGGTGTCGCCGCGGTCTTCGGCCGCAAGCAACTGTGATTGGTTTGCAAAGGCGAGGTTGTCGAACGAATTGTGGTCGTGATCGCCAAGGAAGAAAAGCGAAATCTGGCCATCGCTGCCCCGCTTTTCCGGGTTTTTGTTGAGATCAACCCGGAAAATGGCTCCATAGGATCCGCGCGCCTGCAGAAATGGATTATCTCCTGCGACGGAGTCGGTATCCCCGGTCGGATCGAAAAAGAAAGTACCGAAATTGGACTCGGGCATCCAAGCCATGTTCTCCGGACGTTTGAACGGCGTCGCTCCCGCTGTCTTCGCGGCCAGGTTCGCATCGAAGCCAATCGTGTCATTTGCCATCGAGGTGTGGATCGTCACCCAATTCACCGGATAGGACGATCCGGGTGTGTGCAGCTTAAGCTGCGCAGTAGACGATATGTCTGCGTCAATCTGGGTCTGCGTTGCCGTTCCGCCAAAAACGACGGGGCTGCCGTCGATGATGACCTGCAGCGCCTGCAACTTGCCGCCGTCCTCGATCCGAGCCGGATTGTTCGGGACATACCGGTAAACGAAGGAATTTGGCTGGCGGCCATTGTTAATGGCTGGCGTGTGACTCGTGGCGCCGCCGGCATCCTCAATGACGTAGATGTTCCCGCTATCATCGGGGTGAATGCCCTCATAGCCACCCTTGCCGAGGAATGCATCGAGCGTATTGATCACCGGCGGCCAGGTCAGCGTGATCTGGATGACGCCACCGGCCGCGCCTCGTTCCTGCGTGAACAACATTTTGTTTGTGAACGGGTTGTAAGTCGAGCCATCGATCGAACCGAAACCGGTGGTGCCCGTCATCGGATTCACAGGAGTCAAAAGCGTGACGCGATGAGGACTGGTGCGCGGCAAATCGAGGTTGATGCGCGTAACATAGGCAAGGGGCGAGCCATTTTCATGGCCCTGGAACAGGAATCGACGACCGTAATCGAACCCGGGGGTCGGTCCACCAGGATTTTGATCTAGGATGAGGTAGGTATTCTCGTCCGGCTCGGTGAGCGTGCCATTGCTGAGCATGCCAAAATTGGTGATCAACCCGCTTGGATTTTCCAATGGATCCGTCCCCCTGGCAATTTCATTGAGCTGGAAATCAGAGTCGATCACATTCGAAGGCGTTCCGACCTTCATGTTAGCGCTCGGAACTCCGCTTTTTATCTGGCCGATACCATCTCCGGCTTGCGCTTGTCCTACAATCAATGCGGCAAGCGAAATGACTCCAAGGATTACTGGCAGACGCATGATGCCTCCTGGCACATATCTTGATGTCTATTAATGTCTGCGCGAGACGCGCGCCACATCTGCTAACAGCGACACGTGACAGCCAAACGCAAAATATGTGACACCCTATTCCGCTGGCTCAATAAAAACCCGCGAGACGATAAAATGACACTTGAACTCTTCAATATGATCTGTTGAAATCAGATGGTTATTTTCCGACGCCACGAACATGAGCCTCGCGCGCGAAAAAATTTGGCGGCGGCGTGGTGTCAATCCGATGGTCCGGCGCTACTGTGTAGACAAAGTCCGCAATCCGGTAACCAACGGTAATTGACGGCCGCTTTGTGGAAACAGCGGGCGTCGAGCCGGCGGCGGACAGGCACCCAAACTGGCCGTGGCGCCCACGATCCACGACTTTCCCTCTGAGGTCATAAATATCCACAATATTAATTCTGTCACATGACTGCGCTAACTGTAATCAGTTGCGCTTCTTGACCCGCAGAACGCGTCACATCCTGTCAACAAGTTCGAGTAGAGTATCCGTTGATGCCGGTCAACCAGTGGCTGCAGAGAGTGCTGTCGTCCCGCGGCCTGTACCTCGTTGCATCGATGATGTTTGCAGCAACGACGCTTGCATCGTGCATGGCGACTGTTGGGGAGGAAGACTCTCGTGCTCCCGACGTCATGGACCGCATCCGTTCACTCGACTTGTTGCCTCGTTTGCCGAGGTCCCCGGAGCCAAGCGCCGACCAGCCCGATCGACGCAAGCCTGCCGTCTTCAATGGCACTCTCGATTCCCTTGCCCTGGGCGAAGCGCACACGCAACCGATTTCCACTACAAATGGAAGCGGGTACGATCTCAATTTTGAAAACAGTCCGCTGACTTCAGTCGCCAAGGTCATACTGAGCGACATTCTCGGCCTCGGCTACACGATTGATCCCCGCGTTCAAGGCACGATGAACCTGACTTCGGCGCGTCCGGTTCCGCGATCCGACCTGCTGTACGTGCTCGAAGACGCCCTGCGTCTGAGCAACGTCGCCCTGGTGCGAAGTACGGCCGGTTATCGCTTGGTGCCGCTGGGCGAAGCCATCGGCGCGGGAAACGTCGATCGAGAGACCGCACGGGCAGAGCCTGGCTACGGGATTTCCGTCGTCCCATTGCGCAACGTCTCAGCGCAGACGCTTATGAAGCTGCTCGACAGCTTCGCCATGAGGCCGGGCACAGCACGGGCTGATCCTGCACGCAATATTTTGATCATTCAGGGTACCGGTCCTGAGCGCCAGGCAGCTATCGAGACGGCGCTCAGTTTCGACGTTGACTGGTTGCGTGGACAATTTGTCGGCATTTATCCGATCCAAAACAGCGCGCCCGAGCCCGTGATCGCGGAACTCGAAAAGATCGTCGATTCAGGCGAAGGCGGCCTTGGGCAGAACGTCATCAAATTCCAGCCCATCAGCCGCAGCAATTCAGTTCTCGTCGTGACACGCAGAGCGCCGCTCCTGAAAACCGCTGCTGCCTGGATTGCGCGTTTGGACCGTACCGACAGTTCGCCAAATGGCGTACATGTTTACCGGGTCCGGTACGGCGAGGCGCGCCAGATGGCGCGCGTCCTCAATGATATTTTAGTCGGCGGCTCGTCAACATCCGATACTTCGCTGAACCAGATCGCTCCAGGTTCTGGCGCAATTGCGACATCGAGCGCAGATCAACCTTCGCTCGCGAGCCCCTCCGGTTCGGGACGAGCGCGTCAGCAACTCGGTATCACGCCGCCCGAGCAACGCAGCTTTTCGCAAACGCAGACAGTGGCAGTACCCTCGGCCACAAACTCCGCATCGGTCAGCCTTGACGTGCGCGGCAGCACCGGCAATGGTACCCCTCTTATGCCCGGCGTCAGGATCACTCCAGATGCCGTCAACAACTCTTTGCTTATCTATGCTAGCCAAGAGAATTACCGCATCATCGAGCGAACGATTCGACAAATGGATCGCCCGCAATTGCAAGTGGCGATCGATGCCACCGTCGCGGAAGTAACGCTCAACAATAATTTGAATTATGGCGTGCAGTTCTTTTTGAACAGCAAAGACGTCGGCCTCAAGCCCGACCAAGGTTCCGTTCTCAACTCATCCGCGAACAATCCGCCAGGGGTTGATGTCGCAGGCGTCGCAGGCGCGTTCATCAATCGCGCATTTCCAGGATTCAATTTTCTAATTGGACCTGAGAAGCAGCCGCGCGTCATACTCGATGCCTTGCACGCCATCACCAGCGTGAAAGTGTTGTCGAATCCCTCTCTCGTTGTGATCGACAATCAGCCGGCGACACTTCAAGTCGGCGACGACGTGCCGATTTCGACCGGCAGCGCCACCGTGCTGACAACCAACAACACCGTCGTCAACACGATTGACTATCGTAACACGGGCATCATTCTTCGTGTGGTTCCACGCATCAATGTCAATGGCAATATCAGGCTCGATATCGAGCAGGAAATCAGCAATGTCTCGCCAACGGCCGGATCCCCTTCGCTGACGCCCACTGTCTCGCAGCGCAGAGTGAAGAGTTCGATCTCGGTGGCAAGCGGACAGACAGTCTTGCTGGCTGGCCTCATCAGCGAGCGCCAGGAACGCGGCAGTACCGGCATCCCCTTTCTGGATCAGTTGCCAGGAGCGCTCGGTGGCGCGTTTTCGGACCGAACAAACGGCCTGGTCCGGACCGAATTGATCATTTTCATCCGGCCGCAGATCGTTCGCGACAGCGTTGATGCTCATTTCGTCGCGGAGGAATTGCGTTCGAAACTCCGGGGAACCGCGGGAGCTTCACCACCGAGCGGCCCGCTCACTACCAAGCTTCGGTGACTGCGGAGCCAATGATGGTCGACCGGATCGTTGCGACATCCAGGCCTCAGGCCCCAATGTGGTTTGTCATGGTCGCCGCTGCAGGCGTCGCGACAAGCGCATGGGCGGCGCCCGATGCGCGTGGCGTGGTCGGCGCCTTGCTCGCACTTGTCGTGCTGGCAATTGCGGTCTGCGACGCGCGTCATGGCATCATCCCAAATGAGTTTAACGTTGCCGGCTTTGCCCTGGCCATGCTTCATGGCGTCCTTACAACGCCGGAGTTTGCCTTCCTGGAGATGACCGATGCCACGCTGCGGGGTGGCATATTGGGGCTCCTGTTCCTGGGCCTGCGTCTCGCATACCGCCGGCTTCGAAGGCGCGACGGTATTGGTCTGGGCGACGTCAAGCTCGCAGTCGTGGCCGGAGCATTCCTGGACTGGCTGACAATTCCGATCGCCGTAGAAATCGCGGCGCTCGCCGGGCTTGCAGCTTACGGGCTCGGCCAAGTCCGGAATAACGAACCGCTTCAGGCAACTGCCAGACTGCCGTTTGGACTCTTTTTCGCACCCACCATCTGGCTCGGTTGGTTGATCGAAACAATCTGGGTCGTGCCTCTTTGATAGGATATCGTCAATTGGCAAGCCAGACAGAACTCACTTGAAGCTGCTTCAAGGAATCGCGCCAGAGGGAACGGATCATGGCTTTCATCAAAGATTTTCTGGCTGGGCTCGCCTTGATGCTGGTGGTCATCGAGCCCGCTTCGTCAGGCGAACTTTCCGACGGGCTTTCTGCCTATCGCCGGGGCAACTATTCGACCGCTGCCACCAAGCTCATGCCCATTGCAGCGCGGGGAATTCCAGAAGCGCAAACTGCGCTGGGTTTCATGTACGAATATGGCCGCGGCGTCCCGCAAGATGCAGAGCTGGCCGCCCAATGGTACCGGTGTGCGGCTGACCAGGGGAACGCGGGATCGCTCTACCAACTTGGATTGATGCACGACAAGGGCCATGGCGTACCGCGTAGCGCCGTCATCGCATATGAACTGCTCAATCTGGCGGCGGCTCGCGCACGGCCAGCTGAGCGGGACTATTATTTGAGAATGCGCGATGCGGTAGCGGTCAAGCTCAACCGCGCGCAGATTGCGCACGCGCAGGCGCTTGCACGTGCCTGGGCGCCAAGGTCAGGGCCCTGCCGGTAGGGGCCCACTCAATGCGTGAGAATCTTTGATAAGAACTGCTTGGCACGCTCCGTCGAAGGCGTCGCGAAGAATTCGTCCGTGGGGCGATCCTCAAGGATCTTGCCGCCATCCATGAACACGACCCGGTCGGCGACCTTGCGGGCAAAGCCCATCTCGTGCGTCACCACAATCATGGTCATGCCCTCCGCGGCCAAGCCGACCATCACGTCAAGCACCTCTTTGATCATCTCGGGGTCGAGCGCCGAGGTCGGCTCGTCGAACAGCATCGCGATCGGGTCCATCGCCAGCGCGCGCGCAATCGCGACGCGTTGCTGCTGGCCGCCCGACAGCTGGTTTGGATATTTGCGCGCATGCTCCACGAGATCGACGCGCTTGAGGAGCGCCATCGCCCTGGCTTCGGCCACGTCTCGGCGCTGGCGCAATACTTTTTCAGGCGCAAGGCAGATATTATCGAGCGCGGTCAAATGAGGATAGAGTTCGAAAAGCTGGAACACCATGCCGATGCGCGCGCGCAATCTCGGCAGGTCGGTCTTGCGGTCGCCGACCGATACGCCGTCCACTGTGATCTTGCCGCGTTGGAACGGCTCCAACCCATTCACGCATTTGATCAGCGTGCTCTTGCCCGAACCGGAGGGACCGCAAACCACCACGACCTCGCCCCTGGCGACATGCGTGCTGCAGTCCTGGAGCACGTGATGCTTCCCGTAATATTTGTCGACGTGCTCGATCGCGATCATTGGACAAATCTCAATCGGAGGCAGCGCACGCCATAGGATGCGGCGACGCAGAGCACGAGATAGATAACGGCAACGAATGTGTAGAGTTCGACGAGGCGATTGTCGCGGCCGGCGACGACTGTCGCTGCCGTGAGAAAGTCGTGCAATCCGACGACATAGACCAGCGACGTGTCCTGGAACAGGATGATGCTCTGGGTCAGCAGGACCGGAAGCATGGCGCGGAACGCCTGCGGCAGGACGACGTAACGCATGGCCTGGAGATAGGTGAGGCCGGTGGCCTCGGCGGCGGCAAGCTGGCCGCGCGCAACGCCTTGTATGCCGGCGCGGATGATCTCGCTGTAATAGGCCGCCTCGAACATGGTGAAGGCAATGAGCGCCGAAGGGAAGGCGCCGACCGCCCGCCCGATCGCCAGCGGCACCAGAAAATAGAACCAGAACACCACCAGGATCAGCGGGATTGAGCGCAGGAGATTGACGTAACCTGCTGCGAGTTGGGGAAACGGCGTGGGCGCCCACATCCGCATCAAGGCGAGGCCGGTGCCCAGGAGGATGCCACCCATCATGGCGAGCACGGTGAGTAACAGTGTGAGCTGCATGCCCTGCCACAGGAAAGGCAGTGCGCGCAAAATAACGCCAAAGTCGAATTCGCTCATCGATCCGCACCCTGCCCCAGCATGCCGGGGATGCGCATCCGGGTCTCCAGGCTGCGCATGAGGAAGATCACGGAGAGCGTAATCGCGATGTAGAGAACGGTCGCGGCGGTGAAGGCTTCGAAGCCGTGGAACGTCAAGCTTTCGATCTGGCGGCTTTGGGCGGTGAGTTCCGCGGCACCGATCGTCAGCGCCAGCGACGAGTTCTTGAATATCGTCAGGAACTCGGAGGTCAAGACCGGGATCAGCAGGCGATACGACAGCGGCAGGAGGACATGGAGATAGGTCCGCGGCAAGGTGAGGCCGGTAGCCAAGGCCGCGTTGAGGAGCCCCTTGGATATCGACTGGATGCCGGCGCGCACCTGTTCGGCCACGCGGCAGGCAGTGTAGAAGCCGAGCGCCACGACCGCGGTCCAGAACTCGGGATCGGGCAATTCGCGTTTGAGCCACCTGCCCCAGTCGCGTGGCACGATTTCGGGCACGACGAAAAACCACAAAAACATCTGCACCAGCAGCGGAATGCCACGGAAAATTTCGACATACGCCGTCGCCACGACGCGCACCCCCCAGATGGGCACCGTGCGCGCGATGCCCAGCAGCGAGCCGAGCACGAAGGCGATCGCCCAGGCGCCGAGCGCGATAAGCACTGTGGTGCGAAGGCCGCTGACCAGGAAACCAAAATAGGGCTCGACGAACAGAAGCCCCCAGTTCCAATTGTAGTTCATCTTCGCCGCGCTAGTCCGGCAGGGCTTGCAACTTGATTGCCGCCTCAAGCAGCGGATTGAGCGGCATGCCGATCGGATCAAACCATTTCTTGTAGGTCTGCATGAAGGATCCGTCGCGGAACGACTTGGCAATCGATTTATCGGCCAAAGTCGCAAAGGCCGAATCGTTGCGCGGCAGCATGATGGCGTAGGGGTCGTAGGTGAGGAACTCGCCCACGACGACGTATTGGTCGGGATTCTTGGCGCGGGAGCGCGCGCCGTACAGCAGCACGTCGTCGCTGCCATAGGCGTCGGAGCGGTCGGTCTCCATGGTCAGCAATGCTTCGGCATGGTCTCGGACGTTGAGAACCCGCGTGTTCATTCTCTTCTGCTCGATAGTGGCCTTGAGCGCCTGCTCGTTGGTGGTGCCGGGCAGCACGACCAGAGTCTTGCCCCTCAAATCGTCGACCGATGCTATTCGGGAATCTTTGCGCACCATGATCTTGGTGCCGGTGATGAAGGTGGTGAAGGTGAACGCGGCCTGGCTCTGGCGCGAGAATGTGTTGGTTGTCGAGCCGCATTCGAGATCAATCGTACCGTTGGCGAGCAGCGCAAAACGCGTCTGCGGCGTGACCGGCACGTAGTTGATCTTGATGTCGGGTTTCTTCAATTCGTCTTTCACAGCGTCGGCGATCTTGAGGCACAGATCGACCGTGAAGCCGACCGGTTTCTGGTTCTGGTCGATATGGGAAAACGGCACCGAAGAATCGCGATGGCCTATGACGATTGCACCGCGGTCTTGAATCTTCTTGAGCGTCGGCGACACCTGGGCGAACGCCCCGGCCACAAACACCATCATCGCCGGGACTGTCAGCAGAACAGTACAAAACTTCAGCATCAGGAGCCTCCCGCGTTAGAAGCAAAGATTGGCTACGAGGTTTCCGCGTTTGTCTCTGATCGATCCGTAACATTGCATGCGCTTGAGCGCGGCCTTGGCGTCCTCGTGGCCGAGCGCCGCCGCCTTCTCGTAATAGGCCTTGGCGGCGGTTGCATCCTGCGGCCCGCCCCGTCCGCTTTGCGCAAATGTGCCCATCCGCTCCAAAGCTCCGGGATGATCCTGCGCGGCGGCTTTGCTAAACAGCGCCCGCGCCGCCACGTCGTCCCGCGGCCCGCCGGCGCCGTCCGCCATCATCAATCCGAGCTGGTATTGCGCCTCCGCCATGTTCTTCTCGGCCGCGCGCACCAGCATGGCCCTGAGCTTGGCGGGATCGGACGATGCCACGCCGGTGTTGTTGGAAAGAACCGCGAGATTGGTGATGCCCCGAGGATTGCCGGCCTCCGCGGCGCGCTCGAACAGCCTGCGGGCCTGGTCCTCATCCTTGGGAACGCCCAACCCATACGCGAGGTGGACGCCGAGTTCGACCATGGCGGAGGAGTTGCCCTTGTCGGCTGCCGTGCGGTAGGCGCTGATGGCTTCCGTCAATTGTTCATTGGCGGCGTAGGCACGGCCGAGCTGGTAAAGCGCCCGCCGTGACGTCGCCGACGCGATCTTGCAATACTTGATGGCGGCGGCGATGTCGGACTTGGCGACGTCGGGAGTGCCCCTGACGTCCGCGGGCTTGTCCGGATCTGCGGGATCGGCGGCGACCCGGTCGCAAAGCGCAAGGCCGGCTGATTGGGCGCGAGCCTGAGAATGACCGCCGGCCATGATCAACGCCAGGAGCCCCATGCACAAGTTCCAGGCAATCGAAACCGCACCAGATCGCATGACCATGATCCCCCTTGTTGCGCGGCGTCTCTATGCGAGGAACCGATCTTAAAGCCGCGAACCTGGGCCGGCAAGCGCACAGCCGGGAACACGGTCCAACTGCAAGACAAGAGTCGTCCCGTAAGCTTCTCAGACTCTGGGGTGCGGCGGAACTTAGGGCATGTTGGCGCCAAGCGCATCCGCGACCGAAGTTGCGGTCAAACTTTTGCGGAGAATTTCGTCGAGGTATTCGCAAGCAACGAGCGACAACCGATCGGCCAAGCCTGCCGGCACTTGTCCCGGAAACCGCTGACCCAAAATAGTCTCGATCGCCTTGGCCGTAGCCTCGGCCTTACCTTCAGCTTTACC
>Ga0209488_10000861_pt1 | contig 25716 bp, 27 predicted proteins | sample Rivendell_Oct201_8_FD_188349 | JGI IMG/M metagenome (GOLD analysis project Ga0209488, IMG submission 188349) | Vadose zone soil microbial communities from the Eel River Critical Zone Observatory, Northern California, USA -... | ecosystem: Environmental > Terrestrial > Soil > Vadose zone >...
TGCATGCTGCATGCGCTGTTGGACGGCCGAGCCCTCACCGCAACCGAGTTGGCACGCGTTGCCGGTATCGCGCCCCAGACGGCAAGCGGTCACCTGACACAGATGACGGCGCTCGGCATGCTGACTGTCGAGAAACAGGGACGGCACCGCTATCACCGTCTGGCCACGGCATCGGTAGCCCACATGCTGGAAAGCATCATGCAGGTTGCCGCCGAGCTGGAACCAAATCGCAAACGGTTTGTGGTCGGGCCGCGGGACGCCGCCCTGCGCAAAGCGCGCACCTGCTACGATCACTTTGCCGGCCGCCTGGGCGTCGCCTTGGCCGATGCCTTGATCGAGCATGGGCACCTCGAACTGACCAGCGAAGCCGGCATCCTCACGGACGCTGGCATGATGTTCCTGAACGAAATCGGAATCGACACCGGGCCGATGCTGGCGCGACGCACAAAGCGGTCGGGCCGGGTCCTCTGCCGCCCCTGTCTCGATTGGAGCGAGCGACGCTTGCATCTCGCCGGGCTCGTGGGCTCGGCAATCTGCACGCATAGCTTCGAAGCAGGCTGGACACGTCAATTGGACGGCACGCGGGCCGTCCTCATCACTCCAAAAGGAGAGCGCGTCTTCCGCGAAAAGTTTGGATTGAGAATTTCATAGAAAAGGCCCCGCCGAAGCGGGGCCGCAAGTTTTAGAGCCAATTTTTAGAACCAAGTCTTGGAGCATTGACGGCGGAGCCGCCAACGCTATGGCGGTCACTCCTCCACGGAGGCCTCAACCGCCTTGGAGATTTCCACATCGGGATGCGAGACGAGTGCGTCACCCGAATTCGCCGGCGTGATCGATCCGGTTGTAACGGGCTCCTCGGCACGCGGTTCGTCAACGACGGCCTCGACCGGAGTCTCGGCCGGGGTGGTCCCGATGCCCGTCGTTTCGATGACTGGCGTCTCGATGACCGGTGTCTCGACGACCGGCGTCTCACTTGGCGTGACCTCGACAGTCGCGGTCACCTCGACTTCCGTGACCTCCTTGGCGGTGTCCGCGCTTACGACAGTTGCCGGCTCGACGGCGGGCGCGACGGGCTCGATCGCCGGGCTCGCATTTTCGATGGGCATGGAATCCTTCACCGTGACCTCGGCGGCAGCAATCTCACTGGCCGCGATTCCGGTATTCTCGGCTTCCATGACTTTCGTGACGCTGTCTGTGTTCGCCATCATCGCCGGCTCGGAGACGAGCGGCTCGACGACGAGCTCTGTCACGATGGCCTGCGCGAACAACGCGGTTGTTGCGTCGGCTGCGGCTGCGGCGGCGGGGGCCGCCGTGCGCACCGTGATGCCCAGCAATGCATCAAGATGCGCCTTGGTGATGCAGGTCTGCGCACCGCTTTGATCCGCGATGCAGAGTTCCTGTGCGGTGATCTGCCGGGACGCGAACGATCCGGCAAACGCCTCGACCCCGGCGAGCCGCGCCTCGACCGCGTGGAGGGCGCTCATTATCGGAGCGACGACCATGTCGTGCAGGGATGCAAGGGAAGTCTCGGAATCGGCGCGCACCGCGGGCGCACCGAACGTCGCCGCGATGGCAACGGACGCGATGGAAAGGCCGTAAACAAGCCTGGTTGAGAAAGGTGATTCAACTGTCTTCATGAGTACTCCGGTTGATACATGGAACACACAGACGCTTGGTACGCACGGCTACTCCGCGCATGGTGCCGCCATGTGGTTAACAATTGTTTTCGACCGAATAATTTGCTGCAGCTTCTTCGTGTAAACCGTTGAGACTTATGTTATTTTTTATTTCGTAACAGATCGTCGAGACCCCGATGGAAATTCTCTTCCTATCGCCGTCTCGCGTGTTCGGCGCATCCAAGATCGGATTCACCGCACTAAAATCATATGTGACACCGAACGCGCATCGACATAAACTTGAGGACAAACGCCGAAGTGGGACGCCAAGCGGGTGCCCGGCACAACAGAAACGGATTTTCAAACCACGACCCTAGGGGACGAACCGATGTCAAATCCGATTTTCGGAAAGCTGCTTGCGGGTGGAATGTTGAGTGGCCTATTCTCGCTGCTGGTTGCGAATGAGGGCCTGGCGCAGAAGGCGCCCAATTTCTCCGCGAACCAGGCAGGCTGGCTCGCGTTCCTCAACGACTTCATCGCTCCGGCGAGCGGGCCCAAGCCCACGACCTACGATCCAAAACATCCGTTCGTGCAGAACAACAGCGGACAGCAGCCCACCTACCGGATCGCCGATATCAGCAATCCGAACCTCAAGCCGTGGGCAAAAGAAAGCATGAAAAAAGCAAACGACGAAGTGTTTGCCGGCAAGATCGCCCTCACGGCCCGATCAAGCTGCCGTCCGGCGAGCGTTCCCGGTTTCATGCTCTATGTGCAGAATCCGCTCTTCTTCATCCATACGCCCAAGCAGGTGCGCATGATCTTCTCCGGCGACCAGCAAGTGCGCCGCGTATCCCTTGACGTGCCGCATGCGGCCAACCCGAAGCCGTCCCCCTATGGCGATTCCATCGGCCACTACGAGGAAGACACGCTGGTCGTCGACACCATCGCGGTCGACAAGCGCACCTTCGTCGACAATTATCGCACCCCGCACACTGAGAAGATGCACGTCACCGAACGCTGGAAACTGATCGATGACGGCAAACTGTTGGAGGTGAACATCCGCGTGGAGGATCCGGAAACGTTCTACGAGCCCTGGACCGCAATCCAGCGATACCGGCGCGTGCAACGGCTCTATGGCGAGCAGGTCTGCGCCGAAGGCAACGCCCGCGACCCGTTTTTCGATTATAATGTCCCGACCGCCGACAAGCCGGATTTTTGACGGAATCAGCTGCACATACAGCAAGGGGGACCCTATGCACTACCCGAATTCGATCCGCACGATTGCACAGGTCATCGCTTTGCTGACGACCATCGGCGCCGCTTCGGCGCATGACGAAAAAAAGTATCCCGACCTGACAGGCCAGTGGGACCGGCGCTTCATCCCCGGGCTCCCGGGCCAGACCGCAATGGACCAGACGAAAGGTTGGGGACCCTACCAGGAAGCGCCGCTGACGCCCGAATATCGCAAGATCATGGAAGACAGCCTGACCGACCAGATCACGGGCGGACATGGCAACACCGTCGACCATGTCCGTTGTAGCGCGGCAGGCATGCCTTTCATGATGGTGGCATTTCGGCCGCTGGAATTCGTCGTCACGCCGAAGGTGACATACATCCTTATTGCCGACTTCGACCCGTTGCGCCGCATCTACACCGACGGGCGTGACTGGCCCAAGGAAATCGAGCCGACATTCGCGGGTTACTCCATTGGAAAATGGATCGACGAAGACGGCGACGGCAAGTACGACGTTCTCGAGGTCGAGACCCGTGGCTTCAAAGGGCCGCGCATCTATGACACCAGCGGCATGGCGTTGCACCGCGACAATCAATCCGTCTTCAGGGAGCGCATCTATCTCGACAAGACCAATCCGAACCTCCTGCACGACGAACTCACGGTGATCGACAATGCTCTGACGCGACCATGGACTGTCGACAAGAGGTACAATCGCAATGCAAATCCATTGGCGCAGTGGCCTGAATCCGTTTGCATCGAATACAATGCCCAAATCTTCATCGGCACGGAAAACTACTTCCTCAGCGCCGAAGGCTTGCTGATGCCGGCCAAGAAGGGCCAGAAGCCGCCTGACTTGAGATATTTCGAGAAATAAGAAAGCCCGCGTAAACGCGGAACTCCCAACGGGCGGGTTCGAAGTCCCGCCTTCAGGCGGCTCTTTCTTCAATGTCCCAACGTTTGGAAGAACGTCCGCGTAAACGCGGAACTCCTAACGGGCGGGTTCGGAGTCCCGCCTTCAGGCGGCTCTTTCTTCAAAGTTCCGACGTCTGGAAGAAAGCCCGCGTAAACGCGGAACGCGGGGACCCTCGCGCTCAGAAATCCGGCTTGTCGGCCTGCGGGATGGGATAGAGCCCTTGGTCGAAATGGTCGCTGTTGTTCTCGGCGCAAACCATTTCATGCAACGGGACAAACTGGGGACGCCGATCCTTGCGGTAGCGCTGGACCGCGTTCCATGGTGTCGTAAAGGCGCCGGTATCCTCGACCCGGACATTGACCAGCAGCTCGGTGCCGTCTTTGACGATCTGGAAACGCTCCACGACGTGGAGCTTGTTCGTGTGCGGCGTACGGTAATTGTCGACATAAGTCTTGTCGTTCATGCCGATGGTGTCGACCACCAGGGTGTCGCCGTTTTCATAATGCCCGACCGATTCGCCATACCACGACGGCTTAGGATTGGCGGTGTGCGGAACGTCGAGGTAGACGCGGCGCATCTGATGGTCCTGACCCCAGACCATCACAACCTGCTTCGGCGCCTGAATGAAAAATATCGGATGGACCGGATAGAGCAAAAAGCCCGGAACGCCATGCGGCCAGCAGCGCGCTCGCGCCGTGAATCCAACTTTTCCAGCCAGTACCTCCTCATTGGATTTTCGCATCTTGTCGACCACCCAGGGCTGAAGGATCGGGTTGGTCAGGTCCGCAATCTTGGGAGTTTCCTGCCTCGCGACGGCATTGGAAATATAGGGGCGGGCGGGATCGGATTTGATCGGGCCGGGTCCGGAGGCTGGCGCAATGAATTCGTCACCCGGAATGAGCTTCAGCCAACCGATCATGTTGTCGGGAGCAAAATTCGGAATAGCGTCTTTCTCCGCGGCATGCACGGGCCCTGTCACCGCAAACGCACAGGCAAGTACCGCCGATGCAGCCCATAATGCGGCCCACATTCCGACCCGCGTCGTAAACCGCCATCGAGCCTTGCCGCTTTTTGCAATCCTGGCCATTTGTGCCTCCTTGCGGGACGAGAAGTGACGAACGGTTCCCCAATGTCGTGAGTATAGCGCCAGGCCGCACGACCGCCTACGGGCAGAATTGTTGAAAATTCAAGAAGAGGCATTTTCAACCGGCCGCGGCCGCAGCAGGCCCATGAGCAAGCCCATGCCGCGTTGGCTCGGGACAACGGAGCTATATTGAGCCGCCCCGGAGAAAAGGACTACACTTGCCCACGGCTCCGTACGGAAGCTGCCGAAAAAATGGGAGGAATTGATGAAACACCTGTTCACACCTGCGCTCTTTGGCGCCGCACTTGTCAGCGCCGCGCTTGCTCTGCCGTTCGCCGCCGCCGCGCAGGAGCGCTATCCGGAACTCAAGCCGGAGCAGTTGAGCCCGCAGCAGAAGGCTTATATCGAAGGCTTGGCAAAACCGCCGCGCAACAACACCACCGGTCTGAAGAACCCGCCGTTCAAGGTCTATATGCGCAGTCCCGACCTCGCGAGCAAACTGGAGGCGGTGTCGGACTACGTGCGCTGGGGCACCGGGGTTGAGCCACGGCTGACGGAACTTGCCATCATGATCACGGCGCGGAACTGGTCGAGCCAGTGGATCTGGCGCGGCCACTACCGGGCGGCCGTGCGCGGCGGCCTGGATCCGAGCGTCGGCACCGATATCGCAGCCGGCAAGCGTCCGGAAAAGATGAAGCCGGATGAGACGATCCTCTACAATTACGCGACGGAAATGTATCGCGACAAGGCGATATCAGACGCAACCTTTGCGGCGGCCGTGAAACAGTTCGGCGAAAAGGCCCTGATCGATCTGGTTGCCACCATGGGCTACTACGACACGGTGGCCATGACGCTGATCACCGCCAAGGCCGTCGCTCCCAAGGAAGACGACGTTCCGCAGCTCGCCGCATTATCCACCGCACTGCCGCGGTAGTAACGACGTAGGGCGCAATAGCGGCGACGCGCGCCTTCTTGGCGCAAGCGGCGAAGTGTATTGCGCCGCAAACACCGGATTGGCGCAATACGCCTCAAGGGCGCGATCGGATATTTGAGCAAGTTGATAGGGCGGCGACGCGCCCTTGCGGCTATTGCGCCCTACGAACTGGGTTACGACGCCAGCATCGAGGCTATCGGCCAAGGGCGAATAACGCTATCATTCACTCACACGCCAACTTGAATGCGCCAACTTGAAATTTACGAGGTGGAATACTGTCTCAGTTGACAAACTGTCATCCAAGAGGAGGTCATCATGCACGATAAGTTCTCGATGATTTCGGTTGCCATTGCGGTGGCTGTCATTTCGATGTCAGTCACGCGAACCCCGGCTCAGGCGCCCTCGCCGTCAGCCCTCAAAACGCCTTGGGGCGACCCCGATCTGCAGGGCATCTGGACCTCCGATTCCGACACGCCGCTACAACGGCCCGCAAGATATGCCAACCAGGAATTCTTCAGTCCGGCGGAGAGAGCCGAATTGGATAAAGCGAGGACGGAAGTGCTCGCCCGCGCCGACGCAAGCCGGGACCGAGGAGAAGCGCGCGATGTCGCCGGCGCCTACAATTCTCAATTCGTGACCTTCAAGCGCACCGGCGCACGCACGTCGCTGATTGTCGATCCGCCCGATGGCCGCATCCCGGCGCGGACGCCCGAGTCGCAGAAGATTACCGCCGCCGACCGGGACTTTCGTCTTGCCCTGTTGCAGGCGACGGACACCTGCCAGGACAAACAGGCAAACTGTGCCGGCGGAAAATACGATCCGACCCCCTCGCCGCAGTTCGCCGCGACAGCGCCCCGCTACAACGTCATCGCGATCAATCGCCATGATGGTCCGGAGGACGGCAACCTGGCGAACCGCTGCCTGACCGGCGGGCTGCCCGAGTTTGGAAACCGGACCGGCAGTTACCGGCGGATCGTGCAGACACCTGGCGGCATTTCGATCTTCTACGACGTCGGCCAGGGACAAGGCTGGCAGCGCAACATCATCATGGACGGGCGCCCGCACCTGCCGGCGAGTGTCCGTCAATGGTATGGCGATTCGCGCGGCCGCTTCGAGGGCGACACGCTCGTCGTCGACGTGACGAACTTTAGTCACAAGACCGAATTCGAAGGCTCACGCGAAAACCTGCACCTCATCGAGCGCTTTACGCGGACCGGGCCAGACACGATCGACTACGCCGTAACCATCGAAGATCCGACTGTGTGGACCAAGGCCTGGACCGTCAGCCAAGAGTTCACCAAGCAAAGCGACCAGGAGAACCGGATTTATTACGAGCCGCGCTGCATCGAAGGAAACTACGGCCTGCCGGGATTGCTGCACGGACGGCGCGTGGAAGAGTACCTCTTCGCCAACGCAAAGGGTGTCGATCCAAGAACGATCGACAACGTCAAGGGCGGATTCCTGCTGCAGGACGATCCGCTGAGGTGACAGTTCGTGTCGCGTAGGGCGGAATAGCGCGGGCCCGGCTTTGGCGTTGGAGCACATATCCAAGAGCCCGCGCGTATTCCGCCACCGAGTGTCGGCGGATTACGCGCGGAGCGAATGCACGCTTCCAATCAAAGGGATCGTGGCCGCGCTAATCCGCCCTACGCGGCCGTGACAAGATCCGCGATGAAGCGCGGCAGCGCAAAGGCGGCGGCGTGCACTTCCGGCGTCCAATATTTGGTCGCGAACCGGCCGGCCTTTTCATAACGCCGCGCGAGGGTCGCCACCGGCGTTGTGCGCAGCCGCGCATTGTCGGTCGCCCAGCCCATGGCCATATGCCCGCCCACATAGGTCGGAATGGCCGCGATGTAGCATGTGCCGTCCGCAAACAGTTTGCGGAATTTCTTGACGCCGGCCTTGAGTTCGCCAGGCTGGAAGATCGGCACGCCGTTCTGCGTGACCATCACGCCGCCTGCCGTCATGCAGCGTCGGCAGGCCGAATAGAACTTGTGGCTGAACAGAATTTTGCCGGGCCCCTGAGGATCGGTGGAATCCACGATGATGACGTCGAAGCGGCGCTCGGTTTTGGCGACATAGTTCATCCCGTCGTCAATGATGAGTTCGAAACGCTTGTCGCGGAACACGGGGCGAGTGAATTCCGGAAAGTGCTGCTTGGAAAACTCGACCACCGAAGCGTCGATCTCGACCTGGGTGAGCCGCTTGACAGACTTGTGCTTGAGAACCTCTTCGGCAATGCCGCAGTCACCACCGCCGATGATCAGCACATCGGCCACACTGCCGTGTGCCAGGATCGGCACATGCGTCATCATCTCGTGATAGACGAATTCGTCCTTGGTCGTGACCTGGGTGGCGCCGTCGAGCGACAGCATTTTGCCGAAAAACGGATGCTCGAACAAAACGAGATGCTGGTGCTCGGTTTGCATTTCGTAGAGCACGCGATCGACCCGATAGGTCATGCGAAACCCAAGGTCGTCGAACAGCGTTTCAGGAATCCAGCGTTTATCGGCCATGATCGTATCTGATGTGGGACCAGTGAAATTGCGAATGTGCTCGAAACGACGGCAGGTTCAAAGCCAGCCTCAGACGTTTTTTTTGCGCGCAAGGAGGGCTTGCTCAACGCGCGCACAATAACGACGAGTTCAGATGGCTTGCCCGCGCAATATCTCGTTAACCTCGACGCGTTCGGCCTTGAATGCCTCGCGCAATACCGGGACACAGGCGTCCGGATCGGCCTTGCCGCACATGAATACGTCAAGCGCCGCATACCCGGCATCCGGCCACGTATGGATCGAGATGTGGCTCTCGGCCAGCACGGCCACGCCCGACACGCCGTTGGGATGAAAATGATGCAGGTGAATGTGCAACAGCGTCGCCTGGGCAACGTCGACACAACGGCGCAGCGTCGCCTCGATCAGGTCAATATCATCGAGCCCGCAGGCGCCATGCAGGTCGATGATCAGGTGAACGCCGGCGCATCGCACGCCCTTGCGGACCGCGAAATGATCGTCGCGATCCTCCGCCTCCACGGGCTTGACCACGGCAACGTGAGAAACTTTTTTCGCGGCAATCACGGAAGTTTCCTTCCCGACCCGCAACAGAGCATTTTGGCCCGTCATCGGCTTCCTCAACGTCGTTCCCAACCAGAAATCCAATCGAGCTACGGCGAGGCGGAGCCTCGGCAAGCGAATGCCGCCCGACCGGTCACGCAAAGACAGATCACAGCGGCTTGGCCCCAAATAAAGCTACCCCCCCTGGAGTCAAGGGAATTTTGCAGAATAGCCCTGCGGAATTGGTTACGGCTCGATCTTCCCGCCATAGAGCCGTTCCGCATTGCCGTGCGCGATGAGACGGGCCTGGTCGGCGGGAAGGTCGGCGAGCCAGCCACGGTATTCCCGCATGGTGCTCTCATAGGACGACCAGCGCTGGTTGACCCAGGTATCGGAACCGAGCAGGAAGCGGTTCGCGTGACGCGCGAACAGATCGCGCCATTCAGCCGAAATCCCGCGGCCATTGCTGATACCGCTGCGGTAGGACAATTCCGCCCAGAGCGTCGGATAGGTATCCAACATTTCCCGCACACGCGCCTCTGGCCCAGAAAAGCCGGTGTGAGCCCAAATCACCTTGGCCTTGGGATTGAGCGAGAACAGGCCGAGGATCGCCTGCTCGTCGCTGTGGGCGAGCATGTAGAGGTCACGCTCGACCGCGAAGTCGACGATCTTCTTGACCCAGGGGCTGCGATACTCCTCACCATGGAGGTGGAACTCGCCGACGCCCTTGTAGTAGCCGCGTTTATATTCGGTCTCGATCAACTCGTAGATGGCCGGATCGTTGAACCAGTTCTGCACGTCACTTGGGACGCGGTACGGCCGGATGAACGGCACCACCCACAGACCCTGCGCCTTGGCCTCGACCAGCATCTGGCTGCCACGGTTGGGTCGGCTGTTGGCCACGATGCCGCCGATGCCATTACGGCGAAACAGCTCGATCACGGAATCAAGCGAATAGGCCGAGGTCGCCTCGACGTTATAGTGCAGATGCGAGTCGAAGATTTTCAGCACCGGCTGCGCCAAAGCGCCCGCCGGAGCGGACATCGCGACCGCAAAAGCCACCAGCATATGCCGGACGTTTTTCAAGACAGGCATCGTGCGCCCCTCCCCTGCTATTAGACTGAACGCATAATAATTGTTTTATCGGTAAAACAACAACACGTAACGGGCTTTGGGACCAGACCTTACATGTCCACTTGGTCACGCTTTGTCGATGAAAAAGGGGCTCCCGCCGTCACCGGAAGCGAGGGCGGAACCATCGTACTCGATGAGGAACACGGGTTGGGAGCCCGCATTACTTTGGAAAAGGACGGCGCCATCGCGCCGTTTACCATCACGTGCGGCATTTACGGCTGGATGGCGCATACCCGCTTTTTCTCAAATCTTGACGAGGCCACACATGCCTATGAGGCGATGAAGCCGGAGCTTGTGACCATCCTGGAGACAATTCCCTATTCATCCGACCCGGAGGCCGAGAAGAAGTCGGCGCGCGTGTCCGAGGCAATATCCGGCTTCGTCGACAGGTTTCCGTAAGACCGACTCTGCCATTGCGGGTCAATAACCGGCCCGTTCAGGTCTTGTCCGGCAGGTTCAATCGAATGTGGAGTTCCCGCAACTGCTTTGGCGTCACTTCCGAGGGCGCGCCCATCATGAGGTCCTCGGCCCGCTGGTTCATGGGGAACAGCACGACTTCGCGCAGATTTTCTTCGCCGCAAATCAGCATCACGATGCGGTCGACACCCGGCGCAATGCCGCCGTGGGGAGGCGCGCCAAGCGAGAGCGCCCGCAACATGCCGCCGAATTTGGCCTCCAGCACGGTCTCGTCATAACCCGCGATCGCAAAGGCCTTTTTCATGACGTCGGGACGATGATTGCGAATGGCGCCGGAAGACAATTCGGTGCCGTTGCAGACGATGTCATACTGGATCGCCTTGATGCCGAGGATCGTCTCCTTGTCTGCGGGATCGAGCTTGAAAAACTCGTTCAAATCCATGTTCGGCATCGAGAACGGATTGTGGGAGAAGTCGACCTTCTTCTCCTCCTCGCTCCATTCGTACATCGGAAAATCGACGATCCAGCAGAACTCGAAACGATCCTTGAGGACGAGGCCGAGGTCTTCGCCGATCTTGGTGCGGGCCAACCCTGCGAACTTTACGAAGGTCGCCGGGTCGCCGGCGACAAAGAAAACAGCATCGCCTTCCTTCAATCCGAGTTGATTGCGCAGCGCCTCGGTGCGTTCCGGGCCGATATTGTTGGCAACTGGACCACGGGCAACAATGGCGCCCCCCTCGGACACGAAAAATATATAGGCAAGTCCCGGCTGCCCTTCGCCTTGTGCCCAGGAATTAAAGCGATCGCAAACCGCGCGCGAGCCGCCGCCCGGCGCCGGGATGCCCCAGACTTGCGCCTTTGGGCTCGATTCCAGGATACGAGCGAAAACCTTAAATCCGGACCCGCGAAAATGCTCGGACACGTCCTGCATTTTGATCGGGTTGCGGAGATCCGGCTTGTCCGAACCGTAGCTGCGCATCGCCTCCGCATAGGGAATGAGCGGAAACTTCTGCGTCACAGGCTTGCCGCCGAATTCCTCGAATACGCCACGCATGACCGGCTCGACGGCAGCAAACACATCGTCGCGCGTCACGAAGCTCATTTCGAGATCGAGTTGATAGAACTCGCCCGGCGAACGGTCGGCGCGTGCGTCCTCGTCGCGAAAGCAGGGCGCGATCTGGAAATAGCGATCGAAACCCGCGACCATCAAGAGCTGCTTGAACTGCTGGGGAGCCTGCGGCAACGCGTAGAATTTGCCGGGATGGATGCGCGACGGCACCAGATAGTCGCGCGCACCCTCCGGGCTCGATGCAGTCAGGATCGGGGTCTGGAATTCGAAAAAACCCTGCTCCTTCATCCGCCGGCGCAGCGAATCGATCACGGCGCCGCGCATTATGATGTTTTGATGCAGCTTATCCCGGCGCAGGTCCAGGAACCGATACTTCAGCCTGATGTCTTCCGGGTATTCCTGATCGCCAAAGACCGGCATCGGGAGTTCACCCGCAGGCCCGAGCACCTCGATATCGGAAACGAAGATTTCGACTGCGCCCGTGGGCAGTTCCGGGTTGTCGGTCCCGGCCGGGCGCTTGCGCACCCTGCCGTCAACGCGCACCACCCACTCCGCCCGCAGCCCTTCCGCCTCGCGGAAGGCCGGTGAATCGGGGTCGGCCACGATCTGCGTAAGCCCATAATGGTCACGCAGATCCACAAACAGTAGCCCGCCGTGGTCGCGGATACGGTGGCACCAGCCGGAGAGCCGGACGATCTGGCCAATATCCGTCTCGCGCAAAGCGCCGCAGGTGTGGGTACGGTAACGATGCATCATCAGGCCCGTCACAATGGGCCCCGAAGGATTCGATTGAGCCCGAGAGTTAAGGCCGCACAACCGCACGCGGTCCTTGGGCTTGTCAAGCGTCCGCAAATCGGACGTTTAGTCCTGCCGAGATTCAGTCCGGGTTGCAGCCCTGGAGATATACGGGCCAAAAAGCGCGCAACGCAGCACCATCCTGGGCTTTTTCCGCGGCCTTTCGTTGCGCACCTCATCGGGCTTGACGACCACGACGCTCGTTGGCGCGACGCCGGCGGGCTGGTCCTCGGCCGAGGCCAATCGTGCCACACTAGCCGTCGCATCCACCGGCATTCCGGCCCCGATGCTGCATGCCGCAATGGCTGCGGTGAACAATAAAATCCTCAGCACGACCAGCTCCCGGATGTTTGTCTTCTTTAAAGTTTGTTGCGCGGCGGACACAAAGGTTCACCGATGCGACAATTGTCGCAGGGACCACCATGGTACGAGAGGCCCAAAAAATAAGCCCCGGCCGCTTTCGCCGCCGGGGCTCTCAGGGAGTTTCGAAGTCATCGTTTTTTGTAATCTTTGCTCGCTTCAGTTAGTTGCTCCGGCGCCGGAATGGTTCACCGCGAATCTTGAATTGCCCGGGTGACGCCACCTTGGCCACCTTGCGACCGCCCGGACAATTGCCTGCGACTACGGTATGAACGGATTTTTTGAGGATCTCGGCATGACCAGAATGACGACCGCGGAAGCAACCGTCGCGGCCCTTATCGCGCACGGCCTGGACACGATCTATGCATTGCCCGGGGTGCACAATGACTATTTGTTCGACGCTCTCTTCAAGGCCGGCGATCGGCTGCGCACGGTGCATACAAGGCATGAGCAGGCGGCAAGTTTAATGGCGCTGGGCGCCGCTCTCGCAACCGGCAAACCGCAAGCTTACACGGTCGTGCCGGGGCCAGGTCTGCTCAACTCGGCAACCGGGCTCTTGACCGCCTATGGCACCAACGCGCCCGTACTTGGCTTGATCGGCCACATAGCGCAATCGGCCATCGGTCGCGGCTTTGGACATCTGCACGAAATACGCGACCAGGCCGGCATCATTGCAAGGCTCGCCGATTTCACGGCCCGAATTCGAACCCCCGCCGAAGCACCCGGGAAAGTTGCCGATGCGTTTCGTGCCATGAAGACGGGGCGCCCAGGCCCGGCCGTTCTCGAATGCGCGATCGACGTTTGGGGACGAAGCGGGCCGGTGCCATCCATCACGGCGCCCACACCCATGCCGGCACTTGTCATCGACGAGGACGCCATCTTGGCTGCGGCCAAGCGGCTTGGCAGCGCGCAGCGCGTCCTCATCGTCGCGGGCGGAGGCGCTCAGGACGCGTCACCGGAGGTTACGGAACTATCGCAAATGTTGCAGGCGCCAGTCATGGCCTTCCGCCGCGGCCGTGGTGTGCTCGATGCCCGCAATCCGTTCAGCGTTACGCTGCCGCTGGGGCATGAGCTTTGGGGCGAAGCCGACGCGGTTCTCGCCGTCGGAACGCGGCTGTTCTACGGATTTCACCAATGGGGGATCGACAGTGAACTTTCCATCATCCGGGTCGATGCCGACCCGGAAGAGCCCGAGCGCTGCCGAACTCCCGCTGTCGCCCTGATCGGTGATAGTGCACCAATCCTGCGCAGCCTGATCGGCGTACTGCCGGCCCATAACCAGGCACGCGCCTCGCGCCGGGGCGAAATGCAGGAACGTCAAGCAAAACTGCGCAACCGGCTCTCGAAACTTGCCCCCCAGCTGGGCTACCTCGACGCCATCCGGGCGGAATTGCCGGACGACGGAATCCTGGTCGAGGACGTGACTCAACTCGCATTTGCCGCACGGCTGGCCTATCCGGTCTACGGGCCGCGCACCTTCATTTCGCCCGGCTACCAGGACCCACTCGGCTGGGGCTACGCGACGGCGCTCGGTGTCCAGGACGCCCGCCGCGACGTGCCCGTGGTCCTGATCTCCGGTGACGGGGGATTTTTGTTTACCGGTGCCGAACTGGCGACCGCGGTCCATCATCGAATCCCGCTCGTCGCCGTGGTCTTCAATGACGGTGCCTATGGCAATGTGCGGCGCATCCAGGAAGAGCGCTTCGGCAACCGGATCATTGCCAGCAACCTTACCAACCCGGATTTCGTGCGATATGCGGAGAGTTTCGGCGCTGTGGCCGAAAAGGCCCGCGATCCCGAGGGGCTCCGTGCCGCACTCAAACGGGGATTCGCACGCCGCGATGGACCGACACTCATCGAGGTGCCGGTCGGGCCCCTCCCCAGCCCCTGGGAATTCATCAACCTGCCAAGGGTGCGGGGGCGTCGCCAACAGGCGGCCACTTAAACCCCTGACAAAGTCCGCAACCTGCGCTATCTAGCCGCCGCATGCAGCTGATTACCACAACCGAAGACCTCGTCGCGCTCTGCGAGCGCGTCGCACGCCATCCGTTCGTTACGGTCGACACCGAATTCTTGCGTGAAAGCACGTATTATCCGAAGCTTTGCATCGCTCAATTGGCCACCATTGATGAGGTCGCCATCGTCGATGCCCTGGCTCGCGATATTGATCTCGCGCCGTTTTATGCCTTGATGGCCGACGAAAGGGTCATCAAGGTGTTTCACGCCGCGCGTCAGGATATTGAAATCTGCTGGCATGCGGCAAACGTCATTCCGGCGCCGGTTGTCGATACCCAGGTGGCGGCCATGGTCCTTGGCTATGGGGATTCGATTTCCTACGACCAGTTGGTCCAAAGGATCACCGGCAACACCCTCGACAAATCGAATCGCTTCACCGACTGGACGCAACGCCCGCTGTCGGACGCACAACTCCATTATGCAATCTGCGATGTGACGCATCTGCGTGATGTCTATGCCAAACTGTCACAGGACCTCGACCGGCAGGGGCGCGTCGAATGGATGCGGGAGGAGATGGGAGTCCTCACTTCGCCCGACACCTATCGCATGGAGCCCGGGGAAGCCTGGCACCGCCTGAAAGCACGCATCCGCAAGCCGAAGGAACTGGCCATCCTCATTGAAGTCGCGGCTTGGCGTGAACGCGAAGCCCAAGCCCGCGACATCCCGCGCGGACGTATCCTCAAGGACGATGCCATCGGCGATATCGCCGTACAGGCTCCGGCCACGATCGAACGGCTCGCGAGCCTGCGATCCATACCGCGAGGGTTTGAAAGGTCGAAATGGGGCGAGGCAATCGTTGAAGCGGTCAACCGGGGTTTGGCACGTGACTACGGTACACTACCCTGGATCGAGCGCCCCAAGCCGGCCCAAAATGGCCAGGCAACGGTCGAACTACTCAAGGTCCTGCTCCGCATGATCTCGGAACAGCATGGGGTTGCGGCCAAGGTCATCGCCACAATGGACGACCTCGACCGAATTGTCGCCGACGACGTCGCGGATGTGCCGGCACTTGCGGGATGGCGACGAAAGTTGTTCGGCGAACAAGCACTGGCGCTCAAGCATGGCCGGCTCGCACTTGCGGTCGAGCGAAACCGCGTGGTGGCGGTTGAGCGTTGATGCGCCCGATCTGTTGCTCGGGAACGATCACTTTACGCCGCTTCCGTGCATCGCCGGTGCGCGTGGCCAATTCCGTCGCCGCCTCGTGCATTAACAGGGGTTCGACTCCCCTTGGCTGCACCAACCATCTAATTCTGGTAGCACGATTTCGCCGAAAGCGCGACGCTCGAAACGCCCATAAAGCCGAAAAAGAGCGGATAGGTATAATTGCCTGTAACGGTCTTGCCGCACGCGGCTGTCGTTACCGTATAGGCCGAGGATGTCATGCTGAGGCCATAGGCTTGTGCGGCCGCATAGGATTGTATGTTGGCGTTGGTGCCGCATGTTGTCGTGTTGACCGCCGCACAACGCGCCGCCATTTCAGCGCCATGTTGTAGTCCGAGTTGCGTCCACATCATCATGGCGCCGTCCATGATCGCCACAACGAACAACATGAAGGCCGGGATCGTCAAGGCGAATTCGACGGCCGTCGCGCCACGCTGATCGCGACGAAATATCCTCCAGGTCATTTAATTCTCACCTTCGAATTCGCCGTGAAAAGAATACTCGCAGGCAGTCCAAGCGATGTTAAATTCATTATCGGGGTGTGAGTGTACTGGGCCGTTACGGTGACATAGGTGGCCGCCAATGTCCCATCGGCACACGCATTGCCACAGGTTGCAGACGTAATGCCAGACGTAGTGGGACAGCCGCATGACTGTGCAGACGATGCGGTGATTCCTGAAAGCGCGGTAGCGGACGTCACCGCACTGCTAACCGAATCTGCGGACGAATATCCTTTCTTGATCACATATTGGGCGCCGGCTTGCGATGCATCATAGACCTGCATCTTGCGATAGAAACCCATACCCAATTCCAAGGCCCCGCCGGCCATACAAATCAGAACCACAGAAAGCAAGGCAAATTCAACGCCGGCAAGGCCCTCGGTCCTGTCGACCACCATTCGTACAATTGACCGCCACCATCGAGCAGCCAAATTGTCAGCGCGCCGCAGTTTGCCCATCTGCCTTACTCCACAAGTGACGCAGTGACAGTGCTTATCGTGCTGGTACCCACTCCGGTACAGGTGTTGTTGAAATTCGCATTGCCCTTAAAGGTGATCGTGTCGGCTACGAGCTGAGTACATTTATTGGTAGTGTTCGATGTCGATCCTCCGGCATATTCCACATTTCCTTTTGGTATATAGATAGCGCCCGTGATGTTCTGGGTCGATCCGCCATTGAATTTAAATGTGTGACCCTGGTCCATGCTTCGGTCGCCAAACATGGCGACACCCGCAAAGGTACCTGATGTCGGAGCTGTCAAAGTTACATTGGCGCCGCCATTGATGGTTGCGCCTGCATACGTCGAACCGTTGCTGGACGTAAAGACGAGGGTGACCCCGGTGCCCGATATCGTGCTACCGCCGGCAACGTCCAAATTGCCTTGCAGGTAGTAGGTCCCAGGGTTGAGGGTGACGTTGGTGTGCCCGGTAAGTGTCATGCCCCCCTTGTAGATTCCTGGGCTGTAGGTCCCGTCGCTACAACAACTGGTGTTGGTCGTTCCGCTCGCGGACGGCATTGAAATGCCCGCGTAAGGATCCGCGGCCGCCGCCTGGCCGGTAAGGACGCCGTCAGTCGTCGTAATTGCACTTGTGCCAGAAATACCGCCAACCACGTTGACGGATTTTGCGCTCAGCGTCGCAGCACCGACGATCCTGAGAGCTGTGGAGCTGCTAGAGTTGTCGTACAGGCTGCAGCCATTGAGGTTGACGGCAGTATTGCCGGTTTCGGTGTCGGCTCCGTCTGCCATGGTGTCGAGCGCAAGGACACAGCCGGTTCCACTGCTGCTGCCGAGCCCGACCGCACGCGCCGACATGGTTCCTGTACTGGAACTGAAGATAGTTGAGAAATACGGAGTCCTGTCCCCGGATATGATGACTTCGACCGCACTGGAGTTACTGGTGTAGCTGCCCGATGCTGGGGGCCGGTTCACGGTGACGGAGACGTTGTTGGTCCCATCCACAAAGCCATATGAACTTGCGACAGCCTTGCCCTGCGTTGCCGTGTTTGTATTGCCGGTCGCAAAAGCCAACGCGGCGCTTGTGGCACCTGAATCGGCAGCATTTTGCATGGCCCGCTGCTTTTGCGTCCAGAGTCCATAATCGGCGGCAAGGCCGACGAAACCTATCAGAACCGGCGCCATCAGCGCGGTGATGATAAGGTAACTGCCTCGCTCATCACGCCGAAACCGCGAGGCAAGCCGGCACGCGGCCCGCAATACGTCCAAATAATTGCACATCGTTTGCACGTCCATTGTCGATTAAGGTTTTGAACGGCACTGTCGGTCCAGCGCGTGACAACATTGCCTCGACCCAGGCGTAACCGGTAAAATTTAACCAGCAATCAATCGGTCCACTCATATTTGATGAAAAATGATTAAGTATAGATCGAACGGAATTTGCCGAAGGATGAAAAACTCGAGACCGACCGCTACTGACCAAGTTGGCTAATTTACGAGAAACGCAGGGAATTAGCCATTTTCGATGAGTCGCGGGACGGCGCTTCGATGATGTTCCAGCACTGCTTCTTGGCGATCGAGACAAAGGAGCCGGTGAGCGCGAATTCGGTCGCACCGTGTGTAACGAACGAAATCCTCCGGAGATTCTTTGCCGAAGCTTCACCATCCGGGGTCGTCTGGTTCGGCCGCGGCGTTAACTTCTACTTTTGGCCGTGCTGCGTATCAATGATGGGCATTGCACAGGGCATGCAGCACGCCTTGAATCGTCAACTAGCCGCCGCGCAGCAATTCCGCCGCCAGCGCCCGGGTCAAGGGCCGCTTCCGGCGCAGCGCTTCCTGGTCCAGCCGGGCCACTGTTGCACGTGCCGCAGCGAACGTTCGTTCTATCCGCAGCGCAACATAGCCAACCAGGCTTTCATCGACGTAAATCTGGCGGTCTGCAAATAGCTTCACCAGGAGCGCACGCAGAAGGTTGTCGTCCGGTGCCGACATCGCAACGACAGGCAATATCTTGAGCCTGGAAGCAAGGTCACGAATGTTCAAGCTCCACGTTGCCGGTGCTGTGCGCGCGGTCAGGAGAACAAAGGCCTCATCCTCGCGTGCAAGGTTGAGCAAATGAAAAAGTGCTCGCTCGTCAAACCCGCCTTCCGCGATATCTTCAACGACCAATGACCCGGTAGCAAGCGCCGCCGGCAGCTCTGCATCGGCAAGCGAACGCGCTGCAAGGAACCGCGCCCCGACTTCCTGCGCCCAAATAGCGGCAAGGTGGCTCTTACCAGAGCCTTCAGGTCCGGTCAGAACGGCCGCATGACTTGGCCAATCGGGCCAGCTTTCGATCAGCGCCAAGGCCGCCGCGTTGGAAGGCCCCCTCATGAAGTCATCGCGTTCCAGGCTTTCAGCATGCCCAAGGGCAAGCGTAAGCTGGCGGGGAACGCTGCGAACGGACATGACACTCAAGCCTGTTTGTTGCCGGTAAAAAGCTCACTTGTGAAATATTGGCGCAATGCAAAGCGAAACAAGACGCCCAGCGCGGCCGCAAGCGGCCCCGCGACCAGAAGCCCGACGAAACCAAAAAAATAACCGAATGCGAACATTGCAAACATGAGCCATACCGGGTGCACGCCGATATTCTCGCCGACAAACTTGGGCGCGAGGATGTAGCCTTCGACGAATTGCCCGAAGAGGAATATGCCCAATACGACCATGATGGATTGCCATTCCGGCCAGAACTGGGCGACGGCCACCGCGACCGACAATACCAAACCCGTCATCGAGCCGACGTACGGAATGAAGGTTATCAATCCTGACATAAGGCCGATCGCAAGACCAAAATTCAGCCCGGCAAATGTAAGCGCGACCGCATAAAATGAGCCAAGAATCAAACAAACCCCCGTTTGCCCACGCACGAATCCGGCAATTGCCGCATTGATTTCGCCTACGAGGGCATTGGCGGTGTCGCGATGGCGCAACGGGATCCAATTTTCCACCGTGTCGAGCATAAGCGGCCAGTCGCAGATCAGGTAAAACGCAACAACTGGCGTCACGACGATGAGGGAGAATATCGAAATCAGCGACCGCCCCCCCGACCACAGGGAACGCAGGAACGACGCGAGCCATCCTGCCCCCTGGGCAACGACGTCGCTGATTGTCTTGCTGGAATCCTCAGATCCCGTGAACTGCTTCAGCCACGGCAGGTCGGAATCGATCATGACGCCCTGCAACCGGGCGACATAACCAGGGATGTTCGTGATCAGCGCGGAGAGCTGATTGGCGAGCACCGGTACGACCAGCAGGGCAAGTACCACGAATGCCAGGACGACGAAGCCGACGATAGCCAGTGCGGCCAGCGAGCGTCTGACACCCCATCGCTCCAACAAATTGGTAAGGGGATTGAGAAAAAAGGCCAGTGCCATGCCGGCGACAAATGGCAACAGAATGTCGCTCAGCAGCCACAAGAGGGTAGCGACCAGTACGGCGGCTGCGAACCAAATACCAACCTGCCGCTCGAAATTCATCGGTCCCCCAACGTGTCGACCGTCAGGTCGACCACCAAATAGCGCATCCCCGGATTCAAACACCCGCGTCGGGTACGTTCATGTGGCGAACCCAAGCTGCGACATAAAAGGCCACCGAAAGCAAGGTCAATATGGCCACAATGACGGTAAGGACCTGGATCGCGAAACCCGCCTCAATTTTGAGCGATAACGTTGCCAGCACCAGGAGCGCCAGCAAAACCTGCGCGACGGTATTGAGCTTGGAAACCATCAAGGGCTTGAGCTTCAACGGTTTGTCGACCAGCCAGGACAGGATAACGGCGGCCACAATCATGATATCGCGCGACACGACCAGGATGACCAGCCAGCGAGGAATGACATCGACGATGCCAAGTGCAACATAGATCGAGACAATCATGGCCTTGTCGGCAAGCGGGTCAAGGTAGGCACCCAACTCGGTCGCCATGCCAAAGCGCTTGGCCAGAAACCCGTCGACGAGGTCGCTCAGGCCCGCAATTAGAAAAAGCGAAAAGGCGATCTGCATCTGGTTCGACGCAATCGCCCAGACGATCACCGGCACCATCAGGATGCGGGCCAAGGTAATAAGATTAGGAATACTCAACCTGCGCCCCGATCATTTCGCCAAACTATCCCCGACCGTCGGCGACATTCCACCCCAACCCATTATAGCGGCGATCACGCCATTGCACAGGCTTCGATTCCGAAGTACCGAGCAAGACGCATTGGGCAGCTTTCCACACACAGCCGGAGGTGGGCAATGGCCGACAAGGGACGTGCTCTGACCTATGCGGAGGCCGGTGTCGACATTGATGCCGGAAACCGCATGGTGGAGCTGATCAGACCACTTGTCCGCGCCACGGCACGGCCAGGTGCGGACGCTGAAATTGGTGGTTTTGGCGGCTTATTCGACCTCAAGCGAGCGGGCTTTTCCGACCCGGTCCTGGTCGCTTCTACCGACGGCGTTGGAACCAAGGTCAAGATTGCGATTGAAACTAACCAGCATGCGACAATCGGTATCGACTTGGTCGCCATGTCGGTAAACGATCTTGTGGTCCAAGGCGCGGAGCCGCTCTTTTTCCTCGACTATTTCGCCTGTGGAAAGCTTGAGCCCGATGTCGGAGCGCAGGTCGTGAAGGGCGTTGCTGCCGGCTGCCGCGAATCAGGGTGTGCGCTCATCGGCGGGGAGACGGCCGAAATGCCGGGCCTGTACAAGCCCGGAGACTACGACCTGGCGGGATTTGCAGTGGGGGCTGCTGAACGAAACGCAATTCTGCCACGTCCGGACGTTGCAGCCGATGACGTCTTGATCGGCATGTCGTCATCTGGCGTTCACTCGAATGGCTTCTCGCTGGTACGTCGCGTCGTCGAAGAAAGCGGTCTTGCCTGGGATGTGCCTGCCCCATTCGATGCGACGCGCTCACTTGGGGCTGCTTTGCTGACGCCGACACGCATTTACGTGAAATCGTGCCTCGCAGCGATCCGGGAAACAAAATCCGTCAAGGCGCTTGCCCACATCACCGGCGGGGGATTCCCGGACAATATTCCTCGTGCACTCCCGGAAGGGTTTGGCATCCACCTCGATCTGGCTCGCGTGCCGGTGCTGCCGGTATTTCGCTGGCTCGCCTGCGTCGGCAACATTGCACAATCCGACATGCTACGCACGTTCAACTGTGGCATCGGCATGATCGCCATCGTGGAACCATCGAAGGCCGAGGGAGTCATCGCCACGCTGAACCGAAATGGCGAACAGGTCACCCGCCTCGGCACTGTGGTTCCCACGCACGGCGACAATCAACGCGTGACGTATTCTGGACAGCTCGATCTCACCAGTTAGTCCAAATGCCCAATGAGGATCAAGGTGAACGCCCAGGCAATCCTCACAGGTAATCGTCCCAGGAAACGCGTCGCGATTTTGATATCCGGACGTGGTTCAAACATGGCCGCGTTGATTGAAGCTGCAAAAGACGAATCATATCCAGCCGACATCGTTCTCGTCATGTCCAACCGCCCCGACGCGGCCGGCCTCTTGACGGCAAGCGCAGCCGGCATTGCAACCGTGCTTATTGATCACATGGTTTTCGGCCGTGACCGGGGGGCCTTCGAGCGCGCCATTCAGGCCGCCCTCGAAGCACACCGCATCGAGATCGTCTGCCTGGCCGGTTTCATGCGACTTCTGACGCCTTGGTTCGTCAATCGATGGTCGGGGCGCCTGCTCAACATCCACCCCGCCCTATTGCCCGCCTTCAAGGGTCTCCACACCCACGAGCGAGCGCTCGCCGCCGGCGTCAAGACCCATGGCGCTACGGTCCACTTTGTCGCCCCCGAGATGGATTCAGGTTCGACGATTATTCAAGCACAGGTGCCGGTGATGCCGGGTGACCTGCCGGAAACTTTGGCAGCGCGCGTACTTGAGGTTGAGCACAAGATATATCCACAAGCGTTGCGCCTGGTAGCTGAGGGTCGCGTTGGAGCCGCCTGAATCAGCGGAGCCGCTTAAAACAGCTCATCGACCCAATTGTCGGTTTCAAATCGCCCCAACAAAAACCCCCGGCACAAGGCCGGGGGCAGTAGATCGCTGACTGATCTCCGGCGCGCAGCCGATGCGTCATGAGACCTTGAGATTTTCTGCTGACGTCTTCCCGCGATTGGACACGAGTTCGAACTCGACATTCTGGCCCTCATTGAGTGTGCTGAGACCCGCACGCTCGACCGCCGAAATATGAACGAACACGTCCTGTTCACCGGTCGATGGCCTGATGAACCCGTAGCCCTTTGTGGGGTTGAACCATTTGACCGCACCCTTCTGCATCGTCTTTCTCCTAGCAAGTTCGTCAATCACGTAACACGCGTACCCAATTCGCTGCGATTCGCGCTCCAGCCCGGGTTGTTGGAAGATCCGAAACGAAGACGGCCAGTCGGCACGCAACGGCCGGAACGGCCAAAATCCGATTGTTACATGTTGTACACTAAAAATGCGGCTCGACCAAGCTTTTATAAGCCCCGGTTACATGTCCGTCGCAAAATTTCCGTCGCCGCGTGCGGCGCGACTAATAAATGATCAGCAAGCACTGATGTTGAGGAATCAACGGACCATCCGGAGCATCCGATAACGATATTGCAGCGCAGCAAACTGCCAGGACCCGGCGCGCTAAATCAGACCTTTTCTTCTTCGACGTGCCAAAGGTTGCGTGCGATCGCATAGACGACAATCATCGCCGCAAAGGTGGCGCCGCGAACGCTCCAGATTTTCACCAGATCCGGATTGGCGCCGCCGAAGAGGCCGTCGTTCACACGGTCAACGACGATCCATATCAACAGGGCGACGCCGGCAAGAATTTCGTCGAGAATAAGCCGACGACGCCTACCGACAAGGATATAGCCTGCGACGAGCACAATGATGCCACCAATGGGCCCACCCCAGATATGGAGCCAATTGAGCACCGGTGGGCTGAACCAATCGGTCAAGGCCGGATCGGTGGCCATCACGTCACCCGCGATCCAGCCGAGCAATGCGCCGCCGCCCCAGACCAGGACGCGGAACCGCTCCAGGAGCGCCATCAGGATCGCGCTGCCGGCGACAATCAGTGGTACGCTGGTTGCCAGGCCAATGATGATCAACGTCGACTTGATGGCAGCGGCGTGCGCGATGTCGACCTGCGTTGCGGCGATGTCAGCTGCCGCCGCGATCGCGATCACATTGTCCAGACTCATCACGATGTCGGCAATGGCGACAATCCGAACCGCTCGCCATAGGTTCTGCGCCCCTTCAACGCCTTCGTCGTCGCCGTCGGCATCCTCGGTAACCAGCTTGATCGCGACGTAGAACAGGAGCGCACCGCCGACAAGCTTAAGGAATGGATAGGCCATCGCCTGGGCGATGACGAGAGTGAAGACCACACGCAGCAAGACCGCGACGCCCGCGCCCAGGATCATGCCCCAAAGACGTTGCTTGGGCGGAAGGGTGAGGCAAGCCATCGCGATCACAACGGCGTTGTCGCCCGACAGGATGATGTTGACAAAGATGATCTGAAGCACTCCGATCCAGAACGGACCGTGCGACATATCCTGCAACATGAAGTCCACTTGCATTCTCCGAAGTTCGGTTCAACGGTTCGGCTGAACAGCTCGCTCGCTCAAGAACATCGCCGCTACAAAGCCGCGGTGCAGCAGCTAATCTATCGATCTCCCCGGCATCCTGGCCAGCGCCGGAACGTGGCGAATTGCCACGCAGCTAGCCCACGATTTCATTGCCGGCAAAGAACTGTGCGATCTCCTTGGTCGCCGTATCCGGCGCATCCGAACCGTGCACGGAGTTCTCCCCGATCGATTTGGAATGAACCTTTCGGATCGTGCCGGGCGCGGCCTTTGCCGGGTCTGTGGCGCCCATAATGTCGCGATAGCGCACAATCGCGTTCTCGCCTTCAAGAACCTGCACCACGACGGGCCCCGAGATCATAAAGTCGACGAGTTCGCCGAAAAACGGGCGCGCGCGATGCACCGAATAGAAGGTTTCCGCTTGCGTGCGCGTGATATGCACGCGCTTTTGCGCAACGATGCGCAAGCCCGCCTGTTCGATCATGGCATTGACGGCACCGGTCAGGTTGCGTGCGGTCGCATCGGGTTTGATGATCGAAAATGTACGCTCGATCGACATCTGTGACTTTCGCTGTTCGGAGGTTGCAGGAACTTTCTCGATTGCGGCGGCTTATAGCGTTGAGCGCATTCAACGGCAAGGCGGGCTTCGTGGACTGGCTGCGTGGATTTGGCCCGGCCGGATCGACCCGATCGCTTAAGCAGGCCCGGCCCCACCCCACAGTGGCATACGTGCCAGCCCCCCAAAGCAATGCGACCAAAACGAATGCTCACCGTCGCAGAGCACGCCGCGCGATTAACGAACATTCACTCGCACACCAATAAATCAGGCCTGAATTTCCGGCGAAACCGCTGAACCATTTGCAGATGGCGCGCGACTACTGGGCATGAGGATGCGAAACCAACATCCACCCAAACAGGAGATACGCCCATGATCCGCAAGACAATCGTCGCCATCGCCGCCACCGCCGCTATCGCTGTCGCTTCGTTGCCCACTTCCGCTTCTGCCCATAAGTGGCATGGCGGCGGCTGGGGTTTGGGCCTCGGCATCGGTCTCGGCGTCGGTATCGCTGCCACAACGCTTTACGCCACCAGCTGCCGCACGATTTTGGAAACACGCTTCAGCTATCGGCGCGGCGTCTACTATCAGGTCCCCGTGACCTACTGCTAAGCACTTCAACGTCCCTCCCCTAATAACCCCGGCCGCGCGTTGCGCGAGCCGGGGTTTCGCATTTCCGGCGGCTTGGATATCGTCTAGATAAGTGCGATCAACCGTGCTGGTCCGCCCGTTGCACCGGTCACCTTGGCAAGGCCAACTACCAGTGTTGCGCCGCTCGACGGCACCTTGTCGAGATTGGCCACATTTTCG
>Ga0209488_10000862_pt1 | contig 25709 bp, 22 predicted proteins | sample Rivendell_Oct201_8_FD_188349 | JGI IMG/M metagenome (GOLD analysis project Ga0209488, IMG submission 188349) | Vadose zone soil microbial communities from the Eel River Critical Zone Observatory, Northern California, USA -... | ecosystem: Environmental > Terrestrial > Soil > Vadose zone >...
ACAATGGCGCGGTCAAAGTCGCCCTTGACAGCATAGACCAAACCCCGATTGTAGTACGCCTTAAAGGACCTTGTATCGATCTCGATTGCCTTGTTGTAGTCCAACAAGGCACGTTCGTGTTCACCCCTACTCTGATAAACGGTCCCACGGTTCATGTAAGCGGCTGCGTTTTTTGGGTCAACGTCGATCGCCGTATTGTAATCCAAAATGGCGCGATCCCGGTCACCCTTCGCGTCGTATGCCGATCCACGGTCGATGTAGGCCTCCACAACTTTCGGATCAATGTCGATCGTTTTATTGAACTCTGTGATGGCACGGTCGCGATCGCCTTTCGCGGCATACGCCAAGCCACGGTTGTAGTATGCCTTCACAAATTTCGGATCAATCTCGATTGTCTTGTTGTAATCCACGAGGCCACGCTCGATATCACCCTTAGCGACATACACCGCGCCACGGTTGTTGTAGGCATTCGCATAATTCGGATTGATCGCAATTGCCTGGCTGAAATCCACGATGGCACGGTCGTGTTCGCCCTTGGCAAAATATCCCGACCCACGATTGTTGTAGGCGGTCACAAATTTCGGATCGAACTCAATTGCCTTGCTGAAGTCCGCCATGGCGAACTCCAGATCGCCCTTGTTTCGATACATCAAGCCTCTGTTGTTATGGGATTCTGCGTCACGCCAATTGATCTCAATCCACCTGTTGAAATCCGCGATGGCACGGTCGTATTCACCCATTCTACCATACGCAACGCCGCGGTTAGGGATAATCGTTACAAGTTTTGTATCAATCTCAAGTGCCTTGTTGTAATCTGCAATAGCACGATCCAAGTCACCCGTTTCGGCATACTTGACACCGCGGTTTCCATAGTTCCTTGCAAGACCACTTCCCGTATACATACCCGACTCGATTGCTCGGGTGCAGGCTGAAATTCCTTCATTTGCTTTCAGCAAGGTGCAAATCCCACTACCTTGCGTCAAATCTACTTTTGGGCCGCCGAATCTCTCAATTCCCCACATCAAAATCGAGACAAACATTCCCACACCCACAATCGCCCAGAGCTTCATGATTGTCCCCGCGATACGATGAATTCGGCGCGAATTTTCTCACGACACAGCGATGCCCGCAAGACACCTTGGAGACGTTGCGGGCTAAACGCCCGGGTTCACCGAGACTTCCGTTCAGCGAGACGAACCGAAATTGACAACACCGGACTCTAAACTCGTCTTCAAACCGCTCCCCTGACTTCCACATAGGTGCAGCCGAAACAGGAAATGCCGACCCCAATTCACTGCGCGGTCGTGAGTTTCGGATCAATCTCGATTGCCTTGTTGTAATCCGAGACGGCGTGTTCGTCGTCGCCCTTGGCACGATACGCGATACTGCGGTTATTGTAGGCATTCGCATATCGAGGATTGATCTCGATCGCCTTGCCGTAATCCGCAATGGCGCGATCCTCATCGCCGCTCGCGTGATACAAGCGTCCGCGGTTGTTGTAGGCAAACGTGAATTTCGGATCAATCTCGATAGCCTTATTGTAGTCCGCAATCGCGTGATCGTTGTCGCCCTTGGCGCGATACGAGATGCCGCGATTGTTATAGGCGAATGCGTCGTTTGGATTGAGCTCGATCACACGGCTGTAGTCCATGATCGCGTGGTCCTGGTCGCCTCTGGCGCCATAAGCGTTTCCCCGATTGCCATAGGCGCCTTCATATCTCGGGTTGATCCCGATGGCTTTGTTGTAGTCCGCAATGGCGCGGTCCAGATCGCCCTTGGCCCCATAGGCGATGCCGCGGTTGTTGTAGGTTTCAGCACCATTCGGATCTATCTCGATCGCCATGCTGTAGTCCGCGATGGCGCGGTCGAGATCGCCTTTGGCGCCGTAAGCGTAACCACGGCTGTTGTAGGCCCACACGAATTTCGGATCTAACTCGATCGTCTTGCTGTAATCCGAAATGGCGCGGTCGAGGTTACCTTGGGCGCCGTGGGCGTAACCACGGCTGCTGTAGGCCCATGCAAAATTAGGATTAATTTCGATCGCCTTGCTGTAATCCGTGATGGCACGGTCCAGGTCGCCCTTGGCGCCATACTCAAAACCGCGGTTCGCGAAGGAATCGGCAAAATTTGGATCAATTCCAATCGCTCTGGTGTAATCCGCGACAGCGCCGTCCAGGTCACCCGAGGCCCGATAGGCCAAACCGCGCTTGTTATGCAGAATTGCGAGGTCCCGGCCTTCGTACTTATCGGAAGCAATCTCCCTGGTGCAGGCCAAGATTGCGACATAACCGGTATCCACCTGGCCGCATATAACCCTGTCGTCGGGAGTCGCTGGCTCGGCGACCGCGGGAGCATCCGTTACCAGAATCGGGAAGAAAACGGCGCCGGCCAGCCAAAAAATCTTCCCAGGCGTCATGATTGCCTCCGTGTTCGGCAAATTCAAAGCCCACCTTCCCACGAGCCGCACGATGTCGGCAAGCCGCTTCTGGGTGTCGATCGGTTGATATCGCCAGATCAACCGAGCCGACCCCTCACCGAAACAAATTATATTTCACGATGCAATACAGCGCCCGGAACCCATCCCTCACGCCGACCTTCTTGCCTTCCGCATAGGTACGCCCGCGATACGAAATGCCGACCTCATAGATACGGCACCCGGTTTTCGCGACCTTCGCGGTGATCTCCGGCTCGAACCCGAACCGCGTCTCCTCAATCGCAATGTGCTGGATGATGTTGCGGCGGAAAACCTTGTAACCGGTCTCCATGTCGGTGAGATTGAGATTGGTGAACATGTTGGACAGCAAAGTGAGGAAGCCATTGCCGACGCGATGCCAAAAATACATCACGCGATGCGGCTGGCCACCCATGAACCGCGATCCAAAAACGACATCGGCCTGGTCACGCAGGATCGGATCGACCAAAGCCGGATAATCATTGGGATCGTATTCGAGGTCGGCATCCTGGATGATGACGATGTCGCCGGTCGCAGCCGCAATGCCGGTTCGGAGCGCTGCGCCTTTGCCCTGATTGACGTCGTGATAGAGAATGCGCGCGACCAGCGGCTCGATCTCGCGTTTGAGGAGTTCGCGCGTCCCATCGCGCGAGCAGTCGTCGACAATGATGATTTCCTTGTCGGCGAAAGGCGCCGCCTTCACGGTGTCGACCACCGCACGAATTGTGGCCTTTTCGTTGAAGCAGGGAATGACGACTGAGATATTCATAGTCTCAAGTATTCATCGACTCGAAGAATTCGCCATTGCTCTTGGTGTTGCGCAGCTTGTCGAGCAGGAAATCGATGCCATCCATTGTGCCCATCGGATTGAGAATCCGGCGCAGCACGTACATCTTCTTGAGCACATCGGGAGGCGTGAGCAGTTCTTCCTTGCGGGTGCCGGACCGTGTGATGTCGATGGCCGGGAAGGTGCGTTTGTCCGCGACCTTGCGATCGAGAATAAGTTCGGAATTGCCGGTGCCCTTGAACTCTTCGAAGATCACTTCGTCCATGCGGCTACCGGTATCGATGAGCGCGGTTGCGATGATGGTGAGCGAACCTCCTTCCTCGATATTGCGCGCGGCACCGAAAAAGCGCTTCGGACGCTGCAACGCATTGGCATCGACACCGCCGGTGAGCACCTTGCCGGACGATGGCACGACCGTGTTGTAGGCGCGGCCGAGACGCGTAATCGAGTCGAGCAGGATCACGACATCGCGGCCGTGTTCGACCAGGCGTTTGGCTTTCTCGATCACCATTTCAGCCACCTGCACGTGGCGCGTTGCCGGTTCGTCGAAGGTCGAGGACACGACCTCGCCCTTGACCGAACGCTGCATGTCGGTGACTTCTTCCGGCCGCTCATCGATCAGCAGTACGATCAGGTAGCACTCCGGATGGTTGGCCGTGATGGCATGCGCGATGTTCTGCAACAGGACAGTCTTGCCGGTTCGCGGCGGCGACACAATGAGTGCACGCTGGCCCTTGCCGATGGGCGCCACAATGTCGATGACGCGCGGCGACAAATCCTTCTTTGTCGGATCCTCATGTTCCATTTTGAGCCGCTCATCCGGATAGAGCGGCGTCAGGTTGTCGAAATTGACTTTATGGCGGGCTTTTTCGGGATCCTCAAAATTGATGGTATTGACTTTGAGAAGCGCAAAATAGCGTTCGCCTTCCTTCGGCGATCGGATTTGTCCGTCGATGGTGTCGCCGGTCCGGAGCCCAAATCGTCGAATCTGGGAGGGTGAGACATAGATATCGTCCGGTCCCGGAAGGTAGTTGGCTTCCGGCGACCGCAGAAAGCCAAACCCGTCCGAGAGTACCTCGACGACGCCTTCGCCGATAATGTCGGTTTCCCGCATCGAGAGCTGTTTGAGGATAGCGAACATCAGCTCCTGCTTGCGCATCGTGCTGGCGTTTTCGACCTCGAGCTCTTCGGCAAAGGAGACGAGTTCAGCCGGTGATTTGGCTTTTAAATCTTGAAGTTTCATTTCCCGCATGCGGGTCGTCCTAGGGGGTGACGGCGATACGACGGATTTGTGGTCGATCAGCGCGTAGAGGAGGGGGGGTCGCAGTTCTCTGGGCGGGGCTTCAGGCCAATTGTCTGGCCCGAGGCGCCGGCAACGTCACAAATCGACGGGCCGGTTAACCGATGCATCTACCTGCGTAAGGGGAGATAGCGCATACATATGAAAATAAAGTTTCGAACGCAAGGGCCATTTGCAATGGTCTTTGTTGTCAAAACGGCTTGACCACCACCAGGACCACGATACCGATCATCAATACGGTCGGTACCTCATTGATTATTCGGTAGAATTTTTGATCGTGTTGATTTTGATCGAGATCGAATTCGCGTACCCATCGGACAAAAAATCCATGGATCGCCGACATGGCCAGCACCAGAATTACTTTGGCGTGGAACCAGCCCGACATGTAAAGCCGCCCATCAAAGGCGAGCCAGAGACCCAGAACCCAACTTGCCACCATGGCGGGATTGATGATGATCCGCAGAAGCCGCTGCTCCATCACCTTGAAAGTCTCCGACTGCTCGGAACCGGGCTTGGCAGCGCAATGATAGATAAACAGGCGCGGCAGGTAGAGCATACCGGCCATCCAGGAAATGATCGCGATGACGTGCAGGGCCTTGAACCACGGATAGAGGCCCGACGGCTGCAGCCAGATCAGAACGGCCAGCCCCACCGCAACGGCGATAAGCGCCGCGATGGGTCTTATTCGTGATCTTGTTCCGGCACTCATGGTGCGGCACCCTATCCCCGCACCCGCTTGAGAACCCGCTCCACATGGGCAATCGGTGTTTCCGGCACGATCCCATGCCCCAGATTGAAAATAAACGGTCTGCCGGCAAAAGCCTCAAGCACGCAATCAACCGCACGATCGAGCGTGTCGCCGCCGGCCACAAGGCCCAGAGGATCGAGATTGCCCTGGACGGCGACCCGGTTCTGGATGTGGTCGCGGGCAAAATCGCGATCGATCATCCAGTCAAGGCCAACAGCATTGACAGGCACATGCTCAGCGTAGCGCAAAATCGATGTTCCGGCACCGCGCGGAAACCCAATGATCTTGGCCCCGGGGACCTTGCCTCGTACGATTTCAATGATTCGCCGCGTGGGTTCGATGCACCAGCGGGCAAATTCCTCAGGCCCAAGTATTCCGGCCCAAGTATCGAAAATCTGCACCGCGTCGGCACCGGCCTGAAGCTGTCGCACCAGATAGGACGCCGAGGCCTCGACCAAAACATCGATTAGCGTATCCATGCCCACGCGATCACGATACCCAAATAGGCGCGCGGGTGCCTGATCTGCTGTTCCCCGCCCTGCGATCATATAGGTCGCAACGGTCCAAGGCGCCCCACAAAACCCGAGCAAAGCCACGCCCGGATCAAGCTTGGCTCGCACCAATCGTATGGTTTCATAGACCGGCGCCAATATGTCGTGATCGACTTTACCTGCAATCCGCTCAAATGCACGACGATCTTCCAACGGATCCAAGAGTGGTCCTTCGCCGGCTTCAAACCGGACGTGCTGGCCGAGCGCATGGGGTATGACCAGTATATCCGAAAACAAGATCGCGGCATCGAAGCCAAACCGGCGAATCGGCTGCAATGTAACTTCAGCCGCGAGTTCCGGCGTAAAAACGAGATCGAGAAATCCGCCTGCCTTTTCGCGCAACGCCCGGTATTCTGGCAGATATCGCCCAGCCTGACGCATCAGCCAGATTGGCGGAGGGCTCTGGACGCTTTGGTCGAGAACCTGGATCAGACGCTTATGCACCGCGGACCATCGTTTTCATCTTCCCTAATCTGAATCTAGTTAAGCTTTATTGTTTTAGTTTTTGGAGGCTGAATAAGACTCATGCATTGTCATCCACACGATATTCAAGTCTCCTGACGACATGCAGATGCTGTTCGAATTCTATTCAGCGGGCAGGTGGCGACAAGTTGATGCGCAATCATGGGGCTAAATGACATTAACCGGCATTTCAATTCACAGGCAATCCACATTTCACCAGCCCCGGCGAGACATGCAGCATGTATTATACAGTTCGGACCGGTGTGGATAGAAATCGCCCCTAGGGGCGGCCGTGGCTTGCAACGTTGCAAGGATCATGGCCTCTTCCCCACGAACCCACAGGCTATTTTCGGCTTGCCCACATGCCGCAGCGCGCTCAAAGCTACTTCCATCTGCATCTTGTTTCGGATGCCACTGGCGAGACATTGACCACGGTGGCGCGGGCTGCCACGGCGCAATACACGACGGTCGTGGCCGTCGAGCACATCTTTCCCTTGATCCGGACCCAGAAGCAGCTCGATCTGGCCCTCGCCGAGATCACGGAAGCTCCCGGGATCGTTCTCTATACGCTCCTGGAAGACAATCTCGTTGCCCGGCTTGAGCTGCACTGCCGCGACCTTGGCGTGCCGTGCTTGTCGATCCTGGGGCCCGTCCTGTCGCTGCTGCAATCGTATCTGGGCGCGGAAACCAGCCATCGGGTCGGGGCGCAGCACGTACTCAATGCAGAATACTTCAAGCGGATCGACGCATTGAATTACACGATGCTGCACGACGACGGCCAGCATACCGAAGGCCTCGAGGAAGCCGATGTCGTGCTGGTGGGCGTTTCGCGGACGTCGAAAACTCCGACATCGATATATCTCGCCAACCGTGGGGTAAAAACCGGGAATGTTCCATTGGTCCCTGGTATTCCGATTCCCTCGGAAGTCGAATGGCTGACGCATCCGCTTGTGGTCGGCCTTTACGCCACGCCTGAGCGGATCGTCCAGATCCGCCAAAATCGGCTGCTAGGCCTAAACGCAGATCAGGATGGCGGCCAATATGTCGACCGCCAGGCGGTGGCCGAGGAAATCGCGTTCTCGCGGCGCCTTTGCGGCAAACATAATTGGCCAAGTATTGACGTGACGCGGCGTTCCATAGAGGAAACTGCGGCAGCAGTTCTCAAGCTTCTTGCGGAACGCCGTCGACAGCCAATGGTTTGATCAATGTCTCTTTGGCTTGCCCAATATCCGCTGGTGCTCGCGTCGCAAAGCGCCGTCCGGCGCAACGTCCTGGCGGCTGCCGGCATTCCGATTGAAGTGTCGCCGGCCGATATCGATGAGCGCGGGATCGCGGCGGCCGCAGGTCTTGAGGACGCGGCGGACACTGCCGCACTTCTGGCGGGTGAAAAAGCCCGCGCCGTCGCACAAAATATGCCGGGGCGGTTGGTACTCGGCGCCGACCAGACACTTGCTTTGGGACAACGCGCACTTCACAAACCACCCGACATTGCGGGGGCCCGTGAACAGCTCAAACTCTTGCGCGGACAGACCCACATCTTGTGCGCCGCCATCGCTCTTGCGCGTGGGAGCGAAATCATCTTCGAACATCGTGGCATTGCCAAACTGACGATGCGCAGTTTTTCAGACGCGTTTCTGGAATCCTATATCGTGGTCGCCGGAACGGCGCTGACGGCGAGCGTTGGCGCCTATCAGCTGGAAAACACCGGAATTCACTTGTTCGAACACATCGACGGCGATCATTTTACGATACTGGGACTGCCGCTGTTGCGGCTTCTCGATTTCCTGAGGCGCGACGGATATCTGGCGGCTTAAGATGTTCGTACTCGGTCTTACGGGTTCCGTTGGAATGGGGAAATCGACAACGGCCGCGTTTTTTGCCGAGGCCGGCGTGCCGGTTTACGATTCCGATGCCGTTGTTCACCTCCTCTATGAGGGCGAGGCGGTCGAAGCCATAGAGCAGGCATTTCCTGGGACAACAATGAGCCGCAAGGTCGATCGCGACGCGCTTGCCGCCAAGGTGCTTGGCAATCCCGCCGCCCTCAAGCGGCTCGAAGATATCGTTCACCCGATGGTGCAGGCGGCAGAACGGCGGTTCCTGGCTCAAGCGCAAGCTCAAGGAAAAAATCTCGCAGTCCTTGACATACCCTTGTTGTTCGAAACGGGAGGCGAGAAACGAGTGGATGCAGTCCTGGTCGTCTCAGCACCACCCGAAATACAACGTAAGAGAGTGTTGGCGCGCCCCGGCATGACCCCGGAAAAGCTCGACGCAATTCTGGCGCGTCAAATTCCGGACAGCGAAAAACGCAAACGTGCCGATTTCGTCGTGGATACATCGCAGGATTTGGATTCAACACGCGCGCAAGTGCATACGATCCTTGCCCGTGTGGCTACGATGCCGAAACGGCGGGGCTGATTCGGCGCAGGCGTTCATTCGAATATGCGTTCTCACAAATACGCCGGCTCAGGGACAAGGCCTTTCATGGACCAGACTTTGCACGGAACAGAATGATGCGCGAAGTCGTGTTCGACACCGAAACGACGGGGCTTGATCCGCAAAAAGGCGATCGACTGATCGAGATCGGCTGTATCGAACTGGTCAACCGTTTTCCGAGCGGTCAGGTCTTTCATCGCTATGTCAATCCGGAGCGGGACGTTCCGGCCGAGGCGTTCGCGATCCATGGCCTGTCGGGGGAATTCCTCAAGGACAAGCCACGTTTTGCTGAGATCGTCGATGATCTGGTCGCATTCCTGGGTGATGCACCGCTCGTGGCCCACAATGCGATGTTTGACCTTGGATTCATCAATGCTGAATTTGTGCGCTGCAACAAATCATTGGTCGAGCGTGAGCGGCTTGTCGACACGTTGATGTTGGCACGACGCCGGCACCCCGGCGGGGCTAACCGGCTTGATGACCTTTGTGCCCGCTACGGCATCGATAATTCGCGCCGCACCAAGCACGGCGCGTTACTCGATGCCGAGTTGCTTGCGGAAGTGTACCTTGAACTCGTCGGGGGGCGGCAGGCGTCCCTTATTCTCGTCGAGGCCGGTCGCGGAATCGAGCCGGCCAGCAATCGTCGCGTCGCGGTCAAACCGAGGCCGGTGGCTCTGGCATCACGGGTAACGCAAGCGGAATGCGACGCACATAAGGGCTTCATCGCCACCCTTGGCGAGAAGCCGATCTGGCGGGACTATACGCTGTAGCGGGTTCCGGTCATTTTGAACCACACCCTCGACGTCATGGCCGCCACAAGCGTGGCCATGGCGACCAAGAGATTTAGGATGACCGGAAACCCATTAGACCAGGATTGATCAAGACGGATTTACTGCAGGTGCCGTGCCTTGCTGCTGCGCCAGTCGCTGCTGGTAGATCGCAACGAAATCGACGGGGTCGAGCAGCAGAGGGGCAAATCCGCCATTTCGCACAGCCGTCGCGACTATTTCGCGAGCAAATGGAAACAGCAGCCTGGGGCATTCGACCATAAGCACCGGCTGGAGGTGTTCGGGAGGAACATTCTGAAGCCGGAATATGCCTGCGAATGCCAATTCAAATGCAAATAGCACGGTTTCGGCTCGTTCGGCCTTGCCCTCAAGCTGAAGGGTGACCTCGTAATCCGTCGGTGCAAGCTGCGCGAGGGCTACGTTGATCTGAATGCCGATCTGTGGTTGGCCTTGATTGGGAGCCAAGGCGTTTGGTGCATTGGGGTTCTCGAATGAAAAATCTTTGACGTATTGAACCAACACACTGAGTGCCGGCGTGGTTTGCTGCTGCGGCTCTTGTGCTCCAAAGCCACCGTTGGTGTCCGTCATAAATCCTACCTCCGTTCCCAAAACGGGACTGAAATCTGTTGCTGTCGTCGGAAGCGGTTCTGATGGCGACGCATCGTGCATACGCTGAAGTCGGACTTATCAGACTTCGGCCACTCCAAAGTAAGTCAGAACTTGGGTGACCCAAGTTCTGGCGTGTCGGCATCAGAACCACAAAGCATTGCGTTTGCTGGCGGTCCGGCCTGACGCTTGGATACCAAGCGTCAACCTCGGACCGCCAGCGTGGCTAACACACACGCGGCTTGCTGGGAAATGAATTGTGGTCTTTTCAGCGCCGATGATCGCCAAGTCTGGCGTCGAGCGTCGCGTCGGTCACTTGACGCCATTCGCGCGGTTCAAGCTCGATCTGGGAAGGACCTTGCCTGACGCGCCGCTGTTTGAGCTTGCGGCCGATGGCGGCAGCAGTCCACCGCCGGAGCGCTGGAATGAACAAAAGAGCCCCGATGATGTCGGTTATAAACCCTGGAAAAGTCAGAAGAATTCCGCCCAATATGGCGCCGAGCCCAGGTGTATTGAGGTGAATGGACCGAATACCTTCAAGTTTGAGAGCGGCAATAAAGCGGTGCAAATTGCCACGTCCGGTTCGCCACAGCAGATTGAGCCCCGCAAATGTGGTCCCCATGAACAGAAGGATTGCCCAGATCCAGCCGAATAGCAGCACGACCAGGATGAAAACCACGGTTTCCGCCGCTGGAAGCAGGATTAAGCCAATTAACGTCCATTTGACGAACAACATCCGTCCAAATCCTGGTTAGACAAGGTTGGCGTGACGGCTCGGATCGTCTATGTTGCGTGTTAACGACTATTGTACGGTAAGTTTGCAGCTCTGGGCCATGATGCGGCAATCCAGAAGTTCGACCAACCAGGATAGGAGCCACAAATTCGAAAACCTTGCTAGAGCGTCGAATTTGGAGCCCCTCTCATTTGGCCGGGCGTTGGAATAGGAGCTTCAACTTCAAAAACCGTACTAGAATCATAATCTTGCCAATTTTTAGGTCCGGTTGTTCCGACACCCGAGGGCGTACACGAAGTGTTCGATATCTACACCATAATTTTCCTCGCGCTGGCAGTGGTCATCTTCCTGCGGTTGCGAAGCGTGCTCGGGCAGCGGACCGGCCGCGAGCGGCCGCCTTATGACCCTTATTCGGCGCGTGACGCAGTACGGCCTTCGACCAATGACAACGTCGTGGCTTTGCCGGCCCGTGGTGGTGAAATCCCGGCAAGAAATGCCGACCAGGGGGAGCCGGCGGCGGATCGGTGGAAGGGCATTACCGAGGAAGGCTCGGCAGTTGCAGCCGGTCTTGACGCAATTTTGAGTGAGGACAAGGCATTTGATGCCAAGTCGTTCATTGTCGGGGCACGGGCAGCCTATGAGACGATCGTAACTGCCTATGCGGAGGGCGACCGGCGCAACCTCAAGAATCTGCTGTCGCGTGAGGTTTTTGATGGTTTCGATGCCGCTATCCGCGAGCGCGAAACCAAGGGTGAAAGGGTCGAGACCCGTTTTGTGTCGATCGACAAATCGGATCTCACCGGTGCCGAAATGCGCGGACGCACCGCTCAGGTAACCATTCGGTTCGTCTCCCAGCTGATTTCTTCGACGCGCGACCGCAACGGCGCCGTGATCGACGGGAACCCGGAAAAAGTTACCGAGGTTACCGATGTTTGGACATTTGCACGTGACGTCACTTCCCGGGATCCCAACTGGAAGCTCGTCGCAACCGAAGCCGGGCAATAACCGGAGAGCCTGTTTGTGCAACCCGCGTTCATTCAAATCGCCGCAAGTTTGATAGGGCTGTTGGGTGCCGTCGGCTTGGCATCAAGCCAGACGGTGGATCCGCTCAATATTTCGGACACTCAGCTTGAACCGATTACCTGGTCCAAGGTCGATGGCTGGGAAGCAGACAATCACTCGGCGGCGTTCAAGACTTTCATGACGAGTTGCAGGCCATTTCTTGCCGCCCCGCAATCGGTCGACGTGCGGCCGATCTATGCCGGCCTCATGCATGCGTGCCAACGTGCCGTCAACCTGAAGACTCCGACTGCCGCGCAGGCCCGCAAATATTTTGAGGAAAGTTTTCGGCCGGTACGGATTGCCAAGCTTGGCGAAGAAACCGGACTCCTCACCGGCTATTATGAGCCGATCGTCGATGGCTCGCGGTTTCCCTCTCCGGAATTTTCCGTGCCGCTCTATCGTCGGCCGCCGGACATGTTGATCGATGGCCGCCAACCTCCGCCCGGAGTCTTTCCAAATCGTGCCACTGTCGGACGGCGCAATGCCGACAACCAGATCGTTCCTTACTACGATCGCCTCGCCATCGAGGAGGGCGCGCTTGACGGCCAAAGACTGGAAATCTGCTGGATCAGGGATCCGTTCGACGCCATGTCGATCCAGATCCAAGGTTCGGCACGCATACGGCTGGAAGACGGTACGCTGCTTCGGCTCAACTACGACGGCCATAACGGCCTTGGCTACACCGCTGTCGGCCGCATCTTGATCGAGCGCAATCTGATTCCGCGCGAAGAAATGTCGATGGATCGCATCAAGCGCTGGATGCATGCCAACCCGGACCAGGCCCGGGAGGTGAGGGGAACCAACCGAGGGTTTGTCTTCTTCCGCATCACAGGACTAAATCAAACCGACGAGCCAATCGGTGCGCAGGGTGTTCGGCTCGATCCCGGACGCTCGATTGCGGTCGACAAGACGCACGTCTACGGAACGCCGTTTTTCATCGAGGCCGATATTCCACAGGAAACCGCCCGGCCTTCAAAATTTCGAAGATTGATGGTGGCGCAGGACACCGGCGCTGCCATTACGGGCCCGGCACGCGCCGACCTCTATTGGGGAGCAGGCGATGACGCCGGCCGCATCGCGGGGCGAATTCGCCACCAGGGTCGTTTTACCGTCCTCATTCCGCGCGAACTCGACATGATTGCGGCAGGCAAAAAGATGCCGATACCGCGTCGCAAACCGGTTCTTCCGGAAAAGGTTGCGACCAATGTCGGAGACGGCAAGACTGAAACTGAAAACAGGAATGCCAAGCAGACCGAGACTCCCAAGCGTTCCTTGGCGGTCGATCCAACAACCCAAAAACCGCTTCAACAATCGGCACCGAAATCGACCTCAAGAACGGGCCAATGATCGTTGATGATAGACCATGGCGCCGACGGCTGAGTGAAGAAGAGCGTGAACTCTGGCACGGGGTCACGCGTTCGGTGATGCCGATCAAGCGCCGACGGTCGCAAGCCGTGAAGTCATTGCAAGCAGAACGGTCTGGTCACCGCAATGAGCCCGCATCAGCAATACCCATTGCGCGGGTCGGTGAAAGAAAACCCGGTGCGGTGACGACATCGCGAATCCACACGCCACCGGTCAAACTGGCAAATCCGGCGCCGCCGCGTTTGATGCAGCTTGATCGGAGAACCAAGCAACGCATCGTGCGCGGTACCGATTCGATCGATGCGCGGATTGATCTGCACGGTCGCACGCAAAACGATGCCCACGAGGCGCTCCTGCGCTTCTTGAGGCGCGCGCAGGCTGAGGGTGCCAAGACGGTGCTGGTGATTACGGGTAAAGGTTCAGGCAATGCACCGCGCGAGCGCGGTGTGCTTCGCCGGCAGGTCCCGCTCTGGCTCAGCCTGGCGGAATTCCGCGCCTATGTGCATGGAATAGAGGACGCCCATGTGAGCCACGGCGGCGAGGGTGCGCTTTACGTTCGCGTGCGCAAAGCCAGGTAGAAACCTGTTTGTTGCGCGGCAGCAATTCCCGGCCAAAATAAATCCGCCCGGCTCGTGAGAGCCGGGCGGATATTTCTTTAGCTCTTGCTGATTACTTGGCCAGCGGATCGGGGCGAAGTTGCAGCTTAACGAGCTTCGGCGTCTCGCCCTTGCCACCCTCGCCGTGGAACGGCGTGCGGTTGCCGGAGCTTGCCCACATGCCGCGGCCCTTCCAGCCGCCGTTCGGATCGTCGATGCGACCGTCGACCAGCTTGGCGAAGAAGCCCTGCGGATAGGGCACAACGAAGTTGACCATCTTGCCGTCCTTAAGCGCGATGATCGATTCGTTCTGGTTGCCGGTGGCGAACGGAACATCCTTGCCGAGGCCGAGCGTGTCGTGCTGGTCGACCCAGGTATAGTAGCTCGCTTCCGCCGAACCCGTTCCGGCGTCGTTGGTGAGCTTCGGCCCAGGGAACGGATAGAGCGTCCAGCCTTCAGGGCAGTGCTTGCCGTCGCGCATGGTCGGTCCGTTGGTGACCTTGCACTTGCGACGGTCGAAGGCGGCCATGTGACCGCTCGACAACGGCACATAGACGACGTTCTGCGTGTCGATGTCCATGCCGCGCGGACCATAGCCCGGTGCCGGGTATTCATAGATTTCGGACAGCGACGTTGCGGAGGGCTCACCCAGGGTCGGGTCGAGGCGCACCACATAGCCCGGGAATCCGAGCGAGGTGCCCCACACCGTGCCATCGCGGCTTGGCGACGCGCCGTAGAACGCCACCTGCACGCGGCGGTCCTTGGTGGCGTCAAAAGGCTGGTTCGGCTCCGTATAGGCGTCGCGCTTGCCGTTGCCGTTGGTGTCAAGGATGAACGGGGTCCAGCCTTGGGCCTTCTGTTCGTCGCCGGTTTCCTCGTAGACCTTCATGTTGATCCACCCGGCCGCGCCGCTTTGGGCACCGCCCGCGCTTACCCACATCGTGTTGTTGGCGTCGAAGCCGAACTGCACGTGATGAGTCGGGAAGCACGTGTCGATCATCTTGAACTGCTGGGTCTTCGGGTCATACATCGTGATCTGGCGACCCGAATTGGCGATCGGGAACACCTTCGCGGATGGATGGTCCGAACCCGCTTTGCAGAACGCCGGATTGGCGTTCGGGCGAATCTTGGCGGCATACCAGATGCGCGCCTTCTCGTCGAAGTACAGGCTGTGCGGGCTCGTCTGCGCGTCCCAGATCTTCTCGTCGCCGAAGTAGGGCGAAGCCGCAAACATCGGGGCTTCCAGTTCCGAAGGAGTCTTCGGATCGCGTACCGGCAGCTTGACCTCGTAAGCGACGTTTTTCACCGGATCGAAGACCGGCACCTTGTCGGACGAGTTTTCGGTCGCGCCGAAAATCAGGCCGTTGGCATTGACGGTGGGGTTGCGCTTGTCGCTCACGGCCGCGTCGTGCAGGTAGGCCTTTTCGTTGGACCAATCCCACACCGTGTAGACGGCATTGCGCTCGACGCCCTGCGGGCGCTGCGGCTTGGCGGCCGGCAGTTCGCCGGCAGCGACGCGGTCGGTCCAGTCGCCCAGCATGCGCAAGGCCGCCTGCGTGCCCATACGTTCGGCATTGGTGACCATTTGAGAGGAGGCCTGCCCCGACTGGATGCGACGGGTCCATGCCTCGTGGCCGCTGCTGAACTTGCCGAGCGCTGCCGGGATTGTGCGCGTCGCCTTGCCACCAAGCTGATGGCAGCCGACGCAACCGTTGGTCTTGATGATGTCGAGGTACTGGCCCTGGGTCTTGTTGGCGACGTTGATGCCATTGCCGGTCGGGCCGGTACCCGGGAACGACGAGGCTTCCGGCACCTTGATCATCGAATACCAATAGATGGCCGGATAGTATTCGGCCGCCGCCTTTTCGTCGGGCGCAACGACTGCGGTGAGGTTGAGCTGTTTGCCCGGCTCGCTGTCGACCTTGGCGGAGTCGATGAGCCCATAGCCGCGGACCCAAACTTTGTATTTGGCCTTGGGCAGGTCCGGGATCACGTAGCGGCCCTGGTCGTCAGTGACGACCATTTTGGACATCCGGGTGGGGAGGTCCCTGGTTTCGGCGATGACCCATACGCCGGCTTCAGGTCCTCGCGGTCCCGTCACCACGCCGCCGATATCATCGGCGTCGATGGCAACTTGGGCATTGAGCCCGGCAGGCAGCAGGGTCAAGCAACCCGCTATGCCGGCCAGTGCCACGCTTTGTAGCAATGCTCGTTTGGCCTTCATGTTGGCTCCTTTTCGGTTGTCATGATCTCGTTATTTTCGAGGCGGGTCCCGCCGGAAGTCGGGTGAACCTAGCCAAGCATTCCGCAAATTTTCTTGTTTGCATTTGGGGCCATGGTGCCCAAACATTTGACGATTGGCAATGCGTCACACGCGCCCCTGCAAGACTATCGCGAATTCCGGTCCGTTTCCAGAAAATCCAATGAACCGGGATCCGGTACAGTAGCGATTGCGGTGTTCGAGGCGCCCGGCTGTCATTTCTGGACCCGGTTGAAATATTTGAGGTCCGGCGGCGGCTGGTCCTTTCGCACCGGCATGATAGTGCCGTCGCCGCTCGCAAAATAGGTCTCCTTGCCGATGGTGACGTGCGCTTGGCCTTCCGCGCAAGTGTCTTCGACCCAGATAATCGCCCTTGTCTGGCGTTTGAAAGTCTTCAACACCGACCACGGCCGCGTCAGCGAATTATCGGTCGTGGTCATCTCAACGCGCAGAATCGACGGATCGTTCTTATCGAGAGATATCCGCTCTTTGATAATACCGTCGGCGTCGTCAGCCATCGGCATGCCGGACTGGTCCCACCCGTGTGGACCGCGCAAGCGACGTGTTTCGATTTCGAGCGTGTCGTAGCGGCCGTCGCTGTCGGTATCAAGCCACTTGCCGATCGAATAGCCGGTGAACCAGGTTTCCTCGGTCTTCGGCCAGTCACGCCCGTCGGTCCATATGCGACGCGGTGCAAAATCCGTTCGTTCGTACAGCATATAGGTGATATCGGGCGAGAACATGAATTCGAATCGCGATACGCCGGACATCATCCGCGGCATGCCCTGGGGAATACATCTGTAGCCGTGATCAAGCCCATGACCGCCGGCATCCTGGTCCTTGATACTTGCCTCGAACATCGCGTGAAATTCTGGCTTGAGCGGCGCTTCCTGCTTGCGGATCGGCTTGGTCTGGTCGTAGCGCGGAGCGCCGGTGTAGGTGCGCGTCCATTGGCCTGACCAGTCGGGATATTTTGATTCGTCATGCGCCAACGCGGCATTGCATGCGAGGCCAAGGCCGAGTGCGAGCGCCGCCGTACCAATAAGACACCGATCGAGCATCAACTTCCTCCCGTGACCAACCCGGGGGGCACGCGCCCGCCGGTTTCTTTGTTTGTGAAACCTACCATGTTGCCGAGGCTGCCGCCACGGTATGCGTCAACTTGGCCCTCACGGCTGTCGCTACGGCTTGCCGCGCGGTGGCGGCAACGGTCGCGTCCAGTTCTCGGTCAAGGCACGCCAAGTCCAATTGCAAATGCGACAATTGCGAATTGCATCGGCAAGCGCCGTGTTTGTTCGGTGACTGCGTTCCGCGCCTTAATCTTTCGTAGCCAATATGGCGGCCAGCGCCGGGTCGCCCTTTTCGCCGAGTTCATCAATGAGGCTGCTGCACCACCGGTAGGCGGCCTCAAAGACCTCGGAATGCCGATCGAAATCGAGAAAACTGGCTCCCGGCAGCGCCGGGACGGGGAGCACAAGATCGTGTGGCCCGGCCGGCAGACGGTCCGGATTCTGATTCATTACGAAGCAGCGCTGCAGAACGCTGACCGGGCCGGGGACCTGGGGCAGGTTGCGCCGGCCTGCTGGCGTCAGCAACCGGCGCATAAGCTGCCAGCGACCCGGGATGTTCATATAGTCGACGTCGAAGCGCTGCACCCTGCCGCGCGAACCAAAATGGACGACGAGATTGGGGCCGGTCTTGAGCGCTATCATGGGACGGAGCGGAATGTTGTCGACGATCCCGCCATCCACCAGCATGCGCCCATCGTCGGTCAATAACGGCGGGAGCACGGCTGGCAGTGATCCCGATGCGCGCGCGGCCTTCCACAAGGGACCGCTCCGGATCAAATAGGGCCCTTCGTGGGATGCATCTTCCAACAGGGCCGCAACCGCGAAATAGGGATGCCATGCGTCCTCTATGTTCACGCCGCGAAATTGCCGACGTAGCGCGTCGTCGAACCGGGTATGATCGAGCAGCGCGTAACGGGGAAAGGTGTAGCGTTTGAACCCCTTGCTGATGACAAATATATCGTGCGTCGCACGGTCCACTTCCTCCGGGGTAAGTGACATGGCGAACGCGCCGAGCACGGCAGCACCGGCGCTGGTGCCGCCCAGCATATCGAATATGACGCCGCGCTCAGCGAAGGCTTTCTGGACACCAATATGGGCGGGGCCGAATCCGCCGCCGCCGGCAGCGACGAAGCCCAAGGCGCGACCGGTAAGAAAGCGATGCAGGCGTTTGAAATCGCGGTCATCCTCAAGGGCGATGTGGTGATGCATTGCCACTTCCCGGTCGCGCAGCCAGGCTGCCGTGCCCGTAACCCATCCGGTGCGGTGCTGGTGCAGCCGCACGAGGCGACGACGTGCGGGAGGATGTGTGGCGAATGCGAAAGTCTCTGCTGCATTGAGGCCGTGCGGCGTATCGCCGGCGCATACGATGAGGACCTGGTCTGCCTGTCGGATTGACTTGGCGGTCCACGGCGTCAGCGTGTTGTCGGTTTGATAGGCGATGAGTTCGTATTCGTTTTCGACAGTGTTGAGCCAGTTCAGCACGGCTGGATCATCGAGCGCCCGGTTCGGGAAGCGGTCACGAATGAGGTCCTGGGTCAACAACAGGCCCTTTCCGCCCGCGACGATGACCCTGCCGAAGCGCTCCATGAAGCTCTCCGGAACAGGAGCGCTGTCTCCGGCCACGATCGCTATCGTGCGAGCGACGCCTACGCGCGATTCCGTCGGGTCGCGACTGCTGATCTCGGCCAGCCGGCGCGCCAAGGCACCGAGCAGGGTTTGGTAAATGGCCGGAACCTCGCGCGCCACGCGCTCAAAGGACTGCCGGTCGAGCGCCAGCACGACCGAGTCGCGCGCAGCTATGAGTGTGGCGTTGCGGCTCGCACCGGAAAAAAAGCCCGTCTCGCCGATAAGCTCGCTGACGCCGATTTCGCTGATCGCCTGATTCCTGCCCTCGATCCAAACCTCAAATCGCCCGGAAAGCACGATGTAGATCGTATCGGACGGCGAGTTTTGGCGAAACAGGACGTTGCCGCGGACGAGATTGACGACCTTGGCCTGCGACCACACCGCGGCTACCTGGTCGTCCGTCAGGCCACGGAAGATCGCCGTCGCGCGAACGAGCGCCGCCGTGTTCAGGTTACCTGCATGGCTCGTCATGCCGACCCATTGGATGTGATGCCGGACCATACTTGCAGAGCACCGACACGGCGGCAACGGCGGTTGCCAACCATTTCGACCTTTGCCAAGCGCATGGTCAGGTCGGCGAAACCGCTACCGGCGAGCGTGGTAATTCGTCTGATTCAAATGGGACGCAAGACCCTATGATGGCCGGGATCGGCGACTTATAAGTTTCTCAACAGAATTGTATCGACCTGACAAAGCAAAAACCTGCCATGTTTAAAGTCCGTGTCATTCCGTGCCTCGACGTCAAGGACGGCCGGGTCGTCAAAGGCGTGAACTTCGTCAATTTGCGCGATGCCGGGGACCCGGTCGAGGCGGCCATCGCCTATGACGCGGCCGGCGCGGACGAGCTCACTTTCCTCGACATCACGGCGAGCCATGAGAACCGCGGCACCATTCTCGACGTGGTTCGGCGCACGGCCGAAGCCTGCTTCATGCCGGTCACGGTCGGTGGTGGCGTGCGTACCGTCGAGGACATTCGAAAGCTCCTCGCCTCCGGTGCCGACAAGGTGTCTATCAATACGGCCGCGGTGAGCCGTCGTGCGTTCGTCAAGGAGGCGGCCGAAAAGTTCGGCGAACAGTGCATTGTGGTGGCGATCGACGCCAAGAAAGTGTCGCCGCAGGGAGCACCCGAGCGCTGGGAAATCTTCACGCACGGCGGCCGCAATCGGACCGGGCTGGATGCCATTGCGTATGCGCGTGAAGTCGTGGCACTGGGGGCCGGCGAGATATTGCTCACCTCGATGGACCGCGACGGCACCCGGCAGGGCTTCGATATTCCGTTGACGCGCGCAATTGCGGATGCCGTGACGGTTCCGGTGGTCGCCTCGGGCGGTGTTGGTACGCTCGATCATCTCGTTGCCGGCATTGCCGATGGACACGCGACCGCCGTGCTGGCGGCTTCGATCTTTCATTTCGGCGAATACACGGTGCGCCAGGCCAAGGAGCACATGGCGCACGCTGGCTTGGCCATGCGGCTTGATCCTTGAGCGCTGCCTGTGCGGCAAGAAGCCCGTCGTCCATCAAGTGAAGCCCAAGTTGCCCTCTCCCTGCCGGTGCGCGGAGGTGCTAAGGGACCCCAAAGAAATCCGTGATATGAACCTCATGCGATGAACCCCAATGACTTAAAACCAATGACATTTTCCATTCATGACCTCGAACAGCGCCTCAACGAGCGCGCCACCGCCAGCGCCGAGGAATCCTACACGCGTAAATTGCTTGACCGGGGCGTGGCACATTGCGCCAAGAAACTCGGTGAAGAGGCCATTGAAACGATTATTGCCGCAGCAAGCGAAGATCGCGATCGCCTGATCGCGGAATCGGCTGACCTCGTCTACCACCTCCTGGTAGTGCTCATGGCACGCGACATCAAGTTTGCCGAGATTGAGGCTGTACTTGCGGCGCGCACGCGCCAATCGGGACTGGAAGAAAAAGCCTCGCGTCTGCCGGGAGCATGATCAATGGAGCAACGAACCGAACCCGGCCTCTCGCCCTATCGCAGCTTTTCGCGCGCCGCATGGGCGGCGTTGCGTGCCGATACGCCGATGACGCTGGCGCCCGATGAAGTGACGCGGCTGCGTTCGTTGCACGATCGCCTCGACATGAGCGAGGTAGAGGACATCTATCTTCCTTTGTCGCGGCTCTTGTCGCTCTATGTGGCGGCGGCCCAGCGGCTGTTTCGCGCCCAACAGGGATTTCTCGGAACCGAAGACGCCAAGTTGCCCTACATCATCGGCGTTGCGGGCTCGGTCGCGGTCGGCAAGTCGACCACCGCACGCGTGCTGCAGGCGCTGCTGGCGCGCTGGCCGAACGTGCCGAAAGTCGATCTGGTCACCACTGACGGCTTTCTGTACCCCAACGCCGTCTTGGCGCGTGAAGATCTCATGGAACGCAAAGGGTTTCCGGAGAGCTATGATCTCCCGGCTTTGCTGCGATTCCTGACGGACGTCAAGGCGGGCCGGCGTCCCGCCCGTGCGCCGATCTATTCGCATCTCGTCTATGACGTGATGCCAAACCAATGGATCGAGATCGACCGGCCCGATATCCTGATTGTCGAAGGCCTCAATGTGCTGCAAACCGGTCGTCCGCCGCGCGACGGTGCCGCCATCCCGTTTGTGTCGGATTTCTTCGATTTCTCGGTTTATCTAGACGCGTCCGAGGACGTGTTGTTGCGGTGGTATGTGGATCGTTTTCTGACCCTGCGCTCGACCGCGTTCAGCGACCCGAAATCCTACTTCCACCGCTACTCGAAACTATCGGATGACGAAGCCGTTGCGACCGCCACGTCTATTTGGACGCGGATTAATCTGGTCAACCTGCACGAAAATGTCCTGCCGACGCGGCAGCGCGCCGACCTCATCTTGCGCAAGGGTGCAAGCCACTACATCGAGGAAGTGGCATTGCGAAAATTGTGAGGACTTCGGGAAGCCTTGCACCATGATCCCGCTTTGACCCGCATCAGGCAGCAAGTGAATTCGAATCCAGCGCCACGGCTTCTGCCAGGCGTTCCCGATCAAGGGGTTTGGTCAGGAAACTGTCCATGCCGGCCGCGAAGCATGCCTCGCGGCTTTCATCGAACGCGCTGGCGGTCAACGCGATGATGCGCGTCCGCGGCAGGCCATTTTCGGATTCAGTTGCGCGAATGCGTCGGGTCGCTTCGATGCCGTCGGTATCCGGCATGTGAACGTCCATCAGGATGAGGTCATAGGGGGTAGCGGCGGCGTGTGCCGCAGACCAGCTGTCGAACGCGTCGGCGCCGTTGGCGACAATGACCGGACGGTGCCCCAGTTTTGCAAGCAAGGCGCGGGCCAGCAGCACATTGATGTCGTTGTCCTCGGCCACCAGAATCAAAAGGCCTCTTGGCCTGTTCGGTTTGCCGGCGGTGCCGTCCGGCATTGCGATCGAATATCCGTCGCGATGGAAGTCCTGATCGAAGGCTTGGGTCGCAGCATTCAGCCGTGCGGCGAGCGAAGCAACACGTACCGGCTTGACCAGATAGCCCGTGAACCCTGCCTCTTGCAGGACCGCGAGATCATGCCGGTCGACAGGTCGTACAAGCACGATGCGGTGTGCAATTGCGGCGGCTGTGCCGGCCAGCGATCGGCATGCTTCGAGGCCGATCGCATGGTCGACAAGAATGGCGTTCCACTTGCGCTTGGGCAGCATAGCGGCGGCCGTATCGGCATTCGATGCCACACAAATACGCGCCCCCCATTCCATAAGATGACGCCCCAGGAGGGGGGCTTCGACCAATCCAGCTGCGACGATGAGGATGTCTGCGCCGGAGAGGTCGGGGTGCACAAATCGCGCTGTCGAACTCGGTTCTGCGGGCAAGGGCACGGCCACCCGGAAAGTCGCCCCTTCGCCAGGCATGCTCTCCACCGTGATGCGGCCACCCATGCGTTCAATGATGTGATGCGAAATGGCGAGACCAAGTCCTGTGCCGGCAAACTTTCTCGCCTGGCTTGAATCGACCTGCTCGAATTCGAGGAATATGCGGTGCAATTGATCCGGGGCAACCCCGATGCCGGTGTCGCGCACCGCGATTACGATTTCTTCCGGTCCAGACCCGCGTTCGACGACCACTGCAACGCCGCCCTTGTCGGTGAACTTGATGCCGTTGCCGGTGAGATTGAGCAGCACCTGCCGCAGGCGTGCAACGTCACCAGTGACATGGTGCGGCACGCCACCATCCACGTAACAGGCGAGTTCAAGATCCTTGGCTTGCGCACGAGGCGCCAGGAGTTCGACGACTTCCTCGACCATGGCGATGAGGTCGAACGATCGCGTTTCGAGTTCGAGGTGACCGGCTTCGATTTTGGAGAAATCGAGTATTTCGTTGATGAGCGACAGCAACGTGTCGCCGGAAGTTTTCACGGCCTTGGCATAGGTGGTTTGCTCTGGCGTGAGCGGGGTGTCGAGCAGGAGGTCCGTCATGCCGATGATGCCGTTAAGCGGCGTGCGGATTTCGTGCGACACCGTGGCAAGAAATCGCGACTTGGCGCGGTTGGCCGCTTCGGACTGATCCAGATGATTTTTGGAACGTTCCTGCGCGTCCTTGAGCGCACGATATCGTTCCGACAGATCGTCAGCCCGCGCGCTTGCCTCTTGTCGCGACTTTGTCAATTTCAGATTACGTGAATACAAAATCCCGGCGACACCGCAGATGACGCCGAAAAGCAAGGCAGCTCCGAGTCCCAAGGGATTCAATTTCGATACTCAACGGTAGGCCGCGACTCTGTGGTTTGTCTGGACATGTTGGACAAGAGCAAACAAAGCAGCAGCGTCGAAATGCGTGACACGGTTGGAATGGACAAACAGCGTGAAATCAGATTCGTGGATTTCGCGTCCGACGTTGATTGTAACATCGCTTTTGTCGGTCGGCTTCACGATCTTGACGGTACGCAGGTCGCCAGCAGTTGCGCAGACGTTGCGTGTTGGCGTTCCGACATCGTCGACGAGAGAAAAGTCTGCAAGTTCGGCGCTGTCGACGACGCGCACGCGCAGATCCGGATTGGGCATCCCGTTGTCGATTCGAACCCGGAAATCGGGGAAATCTGCGTTCGGAGCTAACTGGTAGGTCACTGAACCAGCCGTGAAACAAAGGTCCGGTGACGATCCGAAGTTGGGAAATATCGCCGCCGCTACAGCGAGCAATACCAGCAGCATCAAACTCTGACGAAAACGCTCCATACGACACCTCGGCACAAGGGCAACAGACGCCACAACGGTCCCAGCCGCTAAGGTGATGTTAAGGTTGACAATTTGCTAAATGGTTAAGGCAGTACCAAAATTGTTCGGCTTGTTGCGAGAGAAAATCCTACGCAGCGCGGCGCGCCTCATCGGCGAGCGCCCGATAGGACAAAGCCTCGGCAAGATGCACGCGGCCGACCATGTCGGCGCCGTCGAGATCGGCGAGCGTGCGCGCCACCCGCAAAACGCGATGATAACCGCGCGCCGATAGCCGCATGGCATCGGCGGCGTCGCGCAAGAGGGTGAGGCCGGCGGCATCGGGCTTTGCCACGTCTTCGAGCACCGGTCCCTGCGCCGCCGAATTGGTCCGGATGTGCGGCAGGCCGATCGTCTCATAGCGCTCAATCTGGATGGCACGGGCGCGCGCCACGCGTTCTGCGACCTCGCGGCTGCCTTCGCGTGGCGGCGGCAGGATGAGATCGGCGGCCGTCACGGCCGGCACTTCGATGTGGAGATCGATGCGATCGAGCAAGGGGCCGGACAATCGGCCCTGGTAGTCGCCCGAGCAGCGCTCGGGCGCGCCGCGCCTGCACATATAGCCGGGATCGGAGGCATAGCCGCAGCGGCACGGGTTCATGGCGGCCACCAGCATGAAACGGGCCGGATAGGTCACCCGGTAATTGGCACGCGCAATCATAACCTCGCCGCTTTCGAGCGGTTGGCGGAGCGAATCGAGCACTTGTGGGTGGAATTCCGGAAATTCGTCCAGGAACAGAACGCCGTGATGGGCGAGCGAGACTTCACCTGGCTTTGCGCGCAAGCCGCCGCCGACCAGCGCCGGCATGCTGGCTGAATGATGCGGGCTGCGGAACGGCCGTTGATCGGTGAGCGCGCCGCCTTCCAGCAAGCCCGCGACGGAGCCCACCATGGAGACTTCCAGGAGTTCGGCCGGTGTGAGCGGCGGCAGGATGGTTGGCAGCCGTGCGGCGAGCATCGACTTGCCGGCGCCGGGTGGCCCGACCATGAGGAGATTGTGCCCGCCAGCGGCCGCGACTTCGAGCGCGCGCTTGGCGCTCTCCTGGCCCTTGATGTCGCGCAGATCGACGCGCGCGGCTTCGGGTTCGCGCACCCGCGGCTGCGGCCTCGTCAGCACCTGCGTGCCGCGGAAATGATTGGCGAGCTGGATGAGGGAATCCGCGCCCACGATGCTCATCTTGGGGCTGGCCCAGGCGGCTTCCGGTCCGCAGGCGGCCGGGCAGATCAGCCCTTCGCCGCGCGCATTGGCGCCGATAGCGGCCGGCAACACGCCGGCGACCGCCGCGATCGAACCGTCAAGTCCGAGTTCACCCAGCACCGTATGTCCGGACAGCGCATCGGCCGGAATGGCACCGATCGCAGCCATCAGGCCAAGCGCAATGGGGAGATCATAGTGGCTGCCTTCCTTGGGCAGATCGGCCGGCGCCATATTGACGGTGATCCGGCGTGCCGGCAGCGCCAGCCCGGACGCCACCAGCGCCGCCCGCACGCGTTCCCGCGCTTCGCTCACCGCCTTGTCCGGCAACCCGACGATATTGAAAGCCGGCAGTCCAGGCGCGACCTGCACCTGGACATCGACGGCGCGCGCCTCGATGCCCTCAAAAGCAACCGTTGAAACTCGCTGGACCATGCCCTTGCCCGCCCGGA
>Ga0209488_10000864_pt1 | contig 25707 bp, 25 predicted proteins | sample Rivendell_Oct201_8_FD_188349 | JGI IMG/M metagenome (GOLD analysis project Ga0209488, IMG submission 188349) | Vadose zone soil microbial communities from the Eel River Critical Zone Observatory, Northern California, USA -... | ecosystem: Environmental > Terrestrial > Soil > Vadose zone >...
CGCGATCGCGCAACCCGCCAGCATTGCCGGCACGCCGGCCTCACCCGCCAGGCGCCGCGTAGGGACGACGCCTGCCGCGCACAACGCGATCACGATCGCGACCGCCAGGCCCAGGAAACGCGCGTACCGGCTAGTCGGACTGTGCGTCGTCATCTTCCTTGGCTTCACGAACCGCCGCGAGCGATTCTTTCACCAAGTTGTACAGGCCGCCGACGATCCCGATCGTCACGCCGGCCAGAATTCCCCAGGGCGTCGTGCCGAATTTGCCATCGATCCAGTAGCCGACGAGCGCGAGCCCGGCCGTCGCGCCCGCCAGTTCGAGGCCGACACCGGAGTAGCGAACCCAGCCCGGAAAGCGACGGTCAGGAGTCAACTATAACGTACCTTGTGAAATCATTCACGCGATGTGTCGCGCGGATTTACTGGCGTTTTCGCGCAAAAAACCTAGCGGAAGGTCGCCGAAAGGCCGGCCGCGCCCAGCGTGCGGGCCGACGCCTCGGCCACGTCAAACAGCAGCCGCGGATAGACGCCCAGCACGATCGTCGCGACTACGGCCACGCCGACCGCCAGCGCGAGCGACGGGCTGAACACCGGCTCGCTGCCGGTCGCATCCTTCTTCAGATACATGAAGACGACCACGCGGATGTAGTAGTAAAGCGAGATCGCGCTGTTGAGCACGCCGATGACGGCCAACCAGACGAATCCAGCCTCAATCGCCGAGCTGAACAGCCAGAACTTGCCCATGAAACCGGCGGTCGGCGGAATGCCGCCGAGCGACAGCATGAACAGCAGCATCGCGAACGCCGCCACGGGGCGCCTGTGATACAGGCCGGTCAGATCCTTGAGCTCGTCGCCGATGACGTCCTGCCGGCGCATCAGGATGATGATGCCGAAGGCGCCCAACTGCATGAACCCGTAGATGAAGAGATAGACCAGCGTCGCCGTCACGCCACGTGTGTAGCCTGCGCCGGCGGCGACGATGCCGATGAGCAGATACCCCGCATGCGCGATCGACGAGTACGCGAGCATGCGTTTCAGGTTGCTCTGCGTCAATGCCGCCAGGTTGCCGACCGTCATCGTCACGATGGCGAGCACCTCGAACAGGATCCGCCAGTCGGCGCTGAGCGACGGCATCCCCTCGAGGAAGATCCGCAGCAGCATCGCGAACGACGCCGCCTTCGACCCGACCGACAGGAACGCCGTCACCGGCGTCGGGGCGCCTTCGTAGACGTCCGGCGCCCACATGTGGAACGGCACCGCCGCGATCTTGAAGCCCACGCCGGCCACCACCAGAATGACCGCCAACACGAGCCGCGGATCCCGCTCCTGCCCCACAAACGCCACCGCCATCGTCCGGAGGCTCGTCGTCCCCGACAGGCCGTACATCAGCGACATGCCGTAGAGCAGGATGCCGAGCGAGAACGCGCCGAGCAGGAAGTACTTCACCGCGGCTTCGTTGCTGCGCGCGTTCGGCTTGATGAAGCCCGCCAGGATGTAGAACGACACGGCCATCGTCTCGAGGCCGATGAAGATCGAGATGAGGTCGATGCCGCCCGCCATGATCATCATGCCGAGCGTCGAACAGAGAATCAGGAAGTAGTACTCGCCCGCGCTCACGCCCTCGATCTCGATGTACTTCATCGAGATCAGCGTCGTGATGGCCGCGGCGCCGAGGAAGATGATCTTGAAGAACAGCGAGAACCGGTCGACGGCCAGCAGCCCATGCGAGACTTCCACGTGCGTGGACGTGAACGGCGCCAGCGAGGCCAGCGTCGCGCCGATGGCCAGCATCGTGATCCAGCCGAGCGCCTTGCTTCCGCGCGGCAGCAGCACGTCCGCAATGAGCACGAGCAGCGCCCCGCCCGTGAGCACGAGCTCGGGCAGGATGTAATAGAAGTCGCTCGGTGACAGGCCGGCCGGCATCACGACGTGCATTTACCGCGCTTCTCCCTGCGAAGCGGTCAGGGGCTTACCGTCAGGACCGCAGGGGACCGCCACCAGGAACCGCGCGACGTTGCCCGCATCGGCGACAGCCGCCGCAGCCGGCGCTCCCCCGCCGCATGCCACACGGTAGTCGGAATTCACGCGCAGCACGATGGAGTTCACCGACGATTCGAGCCGGCGCACAAACGGGGCCGGGTAGACGCCCATCCAGACGGCGAGCACGAGCAGCGGCGCGAACGTCGCGAACTCGCGGTGGCTCAGGTCGAGCAGGTGCTCGTTCTTCGGGTTCTCGATCTTGCCGAACATGGTCCGCTGGTAGAGATACAACATGTAGGCCGCGCCGAGGACGACGCCGCTCGCCGCGAAGGCCGCCCACATCTTGTTGGCGGTGAAGACGCCCTGCAGGATGTACAGCTCGCCGATGAAGCCGTTCAGCGCCGGCAGCCCGATCGACGACATCGTCATGATGAGAAAGATCGTGGCGTAGACAGGCATCACCTTCGACAGCCCGCCGTATTCCGAGATCTCACGCGTGTGCCGCCGCTCGTAGACGACGCCGACGAGCAGGAAGAGCGCGCCGGTGGAGATGCCGTGGTTCAGCTGCTGGATCATGCTGCCGGTGATGCCGGCGGGATTGAGCGCGAACATCCCGAGCATGACCATCGCCATGTGGCTGACCGACGAATACGCGACGAGCCGCTTCCAGTCCTTCTGCGCGAGCGCGACGAGCGCGCCGTAGACGACGCCGATGATGCAGAGCGTGACGACGTACGGCACGAAGTGGCGCGACGCCTCGGGCAGGATCGGCAGGCTGAAACGGAGGAATCCGTAGGTCCCCATCTTGAGGAGGACGGCCGCCAGGATCACCGAGCCCGCCGTCGGCGCATCCGTATGCGCGTCGGGCAGCCACGTGTGGAACGGGAACATCGGGACCTTGATCGCAAAGCCCAGGAAGAACGCGAGGAAAATCCACCACTGCATGTTGAAGGGGATCGACAGCTGGTGGAAGACGGTGACGTCGAACGTGTACACGCCCGTCAGGGTGTGGTTGTAGAAGTAGAGCGCGAGGATGCCGAGCAGCATCACGACGCTGCCGACCAGGGTGTACAGGAAGAACTTGATCGCCGAGTACAGCCGGTTGCTGCTGCCCCAGATGCCGATGAGGAAATACATCGGCACGAGCATCACTTCCCAGAACAGGAAGAACAGCAGGAAGTCGAGCGACATGAACGCGCCGAGCATCCCGGTCTGCAGGATGAGCAGGAAGATGTAGTACTCCTTCACGCGCTCGGTGATGGCGGTCCACGACGACAGGATCGCGATGAACCCCATCATCGTCGTCAGCAGGATGAGCAGCGTGCTCAGGCCGTCCACGCCGAGGAAGTACTCGGCGCCCACGGACGGGATCCACGGCGCCCGCTCGATGAACTGGAACTGGGCGGCGCCGGACGGCTGATACCGGAACCACAGCGGCACCGAGACCGCGAACCCGATGAGGGCGACGATGTTGGCGATCCACCGGATGGCGTTCTCCTGCTGTTTGTTGACCAGCAGCAGGATGAGCGCGCCAGCGAGCGGGGTGAACAGAATGATCGAAAGGTAATGACTCATATCACCGCATGAACAGATAAATGCTGACGAACGCGAACACCCCGAAGAGCATCAGGAGCGCGTAGTTCTGCACGAGACCGGTCTGGATCTTCCGGAACCAGAAGCTGCCCTCTTCGCAAATCCGGCCGACGAGATTCACCAGGCCGTCCACGACGATGCGGTCGGCGAGGCCCGAGAACCAGGCGCTGATGATCGTGAACCAGCCGGTGCCGTTGACGGCGCCGTCCACGACATTGCGATCGACCGCCCAGAGGCCCTTGCCCGCGCCGAACGTGCCATTGATGATCGTCGCGTTGTAGGCCTCGTCCACGTAGTACTTGTTCGACAGCACCTTGTGCGGACCGGCCCACCGCTCGGCGAGGCTGTCGGAAATCTCCGGGCTCGTGACGTAGAACTTGCGCGCGAGCAGGATGCCTGAGATCGCGACGAGCAGCGAGAAGCCCATCAGTCCGATCTCGACGTTTCTCGACGCGTGCGGCTCTTGGTCGTGTTCGGCGGCCGCGGCGGCTTCGTCCGGCTGAAGCCGGACGCTACCGTTAGCTTCGGTAGCGTCCAGCTTTAGCTGGACGGCCGATGCGGTGAAGCTGGGCTCGAGGAACTTCTCGATCGCGTTGCTGCCGCCAATGGCGGCCGGAATGCCGACAAAGCCGGCGACAATCGCGCCGACGGCCAGGGCCATCAGCGGGAACGTCATCGGCGTCGGCGACTCGTGCGGCCCATGCCACGCGCCGTGGCCGCCATGCCCTGAGCCCGTCGAAGGGTGACCGCCGCCGTGATCGTCATGCGCCGCGTGCGCGCCATGGCCTGCGTCGTGCGCCTGCGCGGCCGGTTCGCGGCCGTGGCCGCCACCGGCTTCCCACGCCGGACCCCGATAGCCGCCGAAGAACGTCATCGCCATCAGGCGGAACATGTAGAACGCGGTCATCAGCGCGGTGACGACGGCAACCGCCCAAATCGCCTTGTTGTGCAGGAACGCCTGGAACAGGATCTCGTCCTTGCTGAAGAAGCCTGACAGCGGCACGATGCCCGCAATCGCGAGCGTGCCGATCATCATCGTCGCAAACGTGACAGGCAGATGCTTCTTGAGCCCGCCCATCTTGCGCATGTCCTGCTCGCCGCCCATCGCGTGAATCACCGAGCCGCTGCCGAGGAACAGCAGCGCCTTGAAGAACGCATGGGTCATCAGGTGGAACGCGCCGGCCGAAAACGCGCCGACGCCCATGGCCGTGAACATGTAGCCGAGCTGGCTGACCGTCGAGTACGCGAGGACGCGCTTGATGTCGTACTGCACGAGGCCGATGGACGCGGCCATCAGCGCCGTCAGGACGCCGACGAAGGCGACGATCGTCATCACCGTCGGCGCGTGCGAGAAGAGCACGGCGTTGCGGCCGAGCATGTACACGCCAGCCGTGACCATCGTCGCTGCGTGGATGAGCGCGGACACCGGCGTCGGGCCTTCCATCGCGTCAGGCAGCCAGACAAAGAGCGGAATCTGCGCGCTCTTGCCCGTCGCGCCGACGAAGAGCAACAGGCAGATGAACGAGAGGACGCCGAAATGCATCGACTCGATCGGCATCGTCGCCGCGGCGTTCTGGATTGCGCGGAAGTCGAGCGTGCCGAACGTCGAGTAGATGAGGAATACGCCGAGGACGAAACCCCAGTCGCCGATGCGGTTCGTGATGAACGCCTTCTTGCCGGCGTCAGACGCGCTCTTCTTCTCGTACCAGTAGCCGATGAGCAGGTACGAGCAGAGGCCCACGCCTTCCCAGCCCACGAACATCACCAGGAAGTTGTTTCCCAGGACGAGCATGAGCATGAAGAAACAGAACAGGTTCAGGTAGCAGAAGAAGCGCGCGACGCCGCCGCGCGGCTCGTCGTGGATGTACGCCGTCGAGTACACGTGGATCAGCGTGCCGATGCCGGTGACGACGAGGATCATCATCCCCGAGAGCGGATCGAGCCGGAACCCCCACGGCGCCGAGAACATGCCGACCACGCCGTTGTGCGTGGCCAGCGGAATCGATGGAATCCACTGCGCGACGACGACGTCCACGGCGCGCGCGTCGGCCGGCAGGCCGAGCAGCTGCCAGAAGGCGGCGATGGACACGGCGAGCGCGGCCGCCATCATCGTGCACGCCAGGACGCCGGCGGTCTTGCGCGAGAAGTACTTGATGCCGACGAGGCCGTTGATCGCGGCCCCGATGCCCGGCAGCAGTGGAATCAGCCAGATGTATCGCATTACCAGCGCATCAGATTCATTTCGTCGATGTTGACGCTTTCCTTGTTGCGATAGAACGCGAGGATGATGCCGAGGCCGACGGCGGCTTCGGCGGCGGCGACCGCGATGACGAAGATCGCGAAGACCTGCCCCACGACGTTGTGGAGCTGGGCCGAGAACGCCACCAGATTGATGTTGACGGCGTTCAGGATCAGCTCGATCGACATGAAGATGATGATGATGTTGCGGCGCACCATGACGCCGATGACGCCGATGATGAAGAGCGCCGCGGACAGGAGCATGTAGTGCGTAGGCGTAATCGGCATCAGAGCTCCCGCTTGGCCAGCACGATGGCGCCAATCATGGCGACCAGCAGCAGCATCGAGGCAATTTCAAATGGAATCAGGTAGCTCGTGTACAGCAGCCAGCCCACCTGTTCGGTGTTGCCGCTCACCGGCAGCACGGCGGGCGCCGCGGAGGCGGCCGCCGGCGCTTTCATGTAACCGGACACGAGAATCGCGCCGAGTTCGATCAGCACCGCACCCGCCAGGCCAAACCCGAGCTTCGTCAGCCGATGCGGATCCTCGTGCGCCTCAGGCGCGCGCTTCAGGTTCACCAGCATGACGACGAACAGGTAGAGCACGACGATGCCGCCGGCGTACACGAGAATCTGAATGACCGCGAGAAACGGCGCGCTCAGCAGGACGTAGAGCGCCGCGACAAACAGGAAGTCGAGCACGAGAAACAGCACGCTGTGCACGGTGTCCTTCGTCGTCACCACGAGGACGGCGAAGCCGAGAATGAACGCCGCTATCACGTAGAAAGCGATCGCCTCAGCCATTACAGAAGCATCACTTTCACGATGCCCGTGACGACGAGGTTCACGATGGCCAGCGGGATGAGCACTTTCCATCCGAGGCGCATCAACTGGTCGTACCGGTAGCGCGGCAGCGTCGCGCGCACCCAGATGAAGATGTAGAGGAACACGAACGACTTCAGCAGGAACCAGGTCCAGCTCGGGAGGACGTCGAGGAAGTGGAGCGCGGCCACGTTCGGGAACGGCCGCAGCCACCCGCCGAAAAACAGGGTCGTGGCGACCGACGAGACCACGATCATGTTCGCGTATTCGGCGAGGAAGAACAGGGCGAAGCGCATGCCGCTGTATTCCGTGTGGAAGCCGCCCGTCAGCTCCTGCTCCGCTTCGGGCAGGTCGAACGGCGCGCGGTTGGTCTCGGCCAGGCTGCCGATGAAGAAGATCACGAACGCCAGCGGCTGCACGAACCCGAACCACAGGCGGCTGTTGTACTGCGCGTTGACGATGCCCACCATGCTGAGCGTGCCCGACATCAGGATGACGCTCACGAGCGTCAGCGTGACCGAGACCTCGTACGAAATGAGCTGCGCCGACGCGCGCAGGCTGGCGAGCAGCGGAAACTTGCTGTTGCTGGCGTAGCCCGCGAGGATGATGCCGTAGACGCCCACGGAGGCGACCGAAACGATGTAGAGCAGGCCGACGTTGACGTCCGCGATGTACAGCGAGATGTCGCGGCCGAACATGTGGACGACCGGACCGAACGGAATGACCGCGTAGACAATCAGCGCGGGCACCATCGAGATGACCGGCGCCGCCGTGAACACCCACCGATCCGCCTTCCTCGGCGTGATGTCCTCCTTGAGGATCAGCTTGACCGCGTCGGCGATCGGCTGCAGCACGCCCTGCGGCCCCACGCGCATCGGGCCGAGCCGCGACTGCGCCCACGCGATGACCTTGCGCTCGAGGAGCGTCATGTACGAGACGCCGATCAGCGTCGCGTTGAGGACGACCAGAATCTTGACGACAGGAATGACGAATTGGTCGATCACCGGTCGACTTCTCCGAGCACGATGTCGATCGAACCGATGAGCGCGACGACGTCAGCGATCAGGTGGCCGCGCACGAGCCGCGGCAGGGCCTGCAGGTTGCAGAACGACGGCGGGCGCACGCGGAACCGGTACGGGTTCGTCGACTTGCCGTCGCTCACGATGAAATAGCCGAGCTCGCCCTTCGGCGACTCGATGGCGTGATACGTCTCGCCGGCGACCGGCTTGATGAGGCGCGGCACCTTGCCGACGATCGGCCCCTCGGGAATGCCCGCGGTCGCCTGGCGGATGATGCGCAGCGACTGCCGGAACTCCTCCATGCGGACGAGATAGCGATCGTAGGTGTCGCCGACCATCCCGACCGGGACGTCGAACTCCATCTCGTCATAGGCGGCATAGGGCTCGTCCTTGCGCACGTCGCGCGCGACGCCCGATCCGCGCAGCGCGGGACCGCAGAGGCCGAGCGCCGTCGCTTCCGGGCCCTTGATGACCCCGATGCCCTTCGTCCGCTCGAGCCAGATGCGATTGTGCGTGAGCAGCGTCTCGTACTCGTCGAGCTTGCCGTCCATGATGTCGCAGAACGCGAGCACCTTCTTGTCCCAGCCGGGCGGGATGTCCTGCGGCAGGCCGCCGATGCGCATCGAGTTGTACGTCAGCCGGGCGCCGCAGAACTCCTCGAAGAGATCGAGAATCAGCTCGCGCTCGCGGAACGCGTAGAGGAACACCGTCATCGCGCCGATGTCCATCGCGTGCGTGCCGACCCACAGGCAGTGGCTCGCAATCCGCTGCAGCTCGCAGAGGACCGTCCGCACGTATTTCGCGCGGCGCGGCACCTCGATCTGCATCAGCTTCTCGACGGTCTCGCAGTAGCCGACATTGCTCGTCGCCGCCGCGACGTAGTCCATGCGGTCGGTCAGCAGGATGATCTGGGTCCAGTTGCGGTTTTCGCTGAGCTTCTCGATGCCGCGATGCAGATACCCGATGACGACTTCCGCGTCGACGACCTTCTCGCCGTCCAGACGCAGGACGACGCGCAGCACGCCGTGCGTGCTCGGGTGCTGCGGGCCCATGTTGATCACGAGCTCGCTCGTGTCGAACATCGCCCCGCGAACGGGTTGCGGCTGGAGTGAAGCGTTACTCAATGTCTGATTCCTCCCGGGCCTGGCGCAGCTTCAGCCAGTCGAGCGGGTTTTCCATCAGCAGTTCGCCCGGCCCTTCGAGCGGATAGTCCTTGCGCTGCGGGTAGCCCTGCCAGTCTTCCGGCATCAGAATCCGCCGGCGATCGGGATGACCCGAGAAGTTGACGCCGAACATGTCGAACACTTCGCGCTCGAGCCAGTTGGCCGCCGGCCAGACGCCGGTGACCGACGCCAACGGCTGGTCCTCGGCGATCTTCACCTTGAGGCGCACGCGGTGGCGGTGCTCGGTCGAGTAGAGCATGTAAATGACGTCGAACCGGCCCTCGGCCACGCGCGGCGGCCAGTCGGTCGCCGTCAGATCCGAGAGGTAGTCGAACGCACAGTCGGCCGAGTCGCGCAGATACGTTGCGGCCTCGATCAGGTGCGACGCGGGCACGATGACCGTCCAGTCGCCAAGATAGAGGCTCAGCTGCGCGACGCTGCCGCTGACGCCGTTCTGCAGCGACGTGATGAACGCGGGAATCGCCGCGTCGACGGGCGGCGGGGGCTCGACCGGACCGGTGGCCACGGCCGCTTTCGGTGCGTGCTCGGGAGCGTCAGCCACGGGCTACACCCACTCCAGGGCGCCCTTTTGCCAGGCGTAGTAGTAGCCGACGACGAGAATGAAGATGAACACGATCATCTCGATGAGGCCAAACAGCAACAGCTTGTCGAAGATGACCGCCCACGGAAACATGAACACCGTCTCGACGTCGAAGATCACGAACAGCATCGCCACCAGGTAGTACCGGATGCTGTAGCGGTCGCGCGCGTCGGTCAGCGGCTCGATGCCGCACTCATACGGCTCGAGTTTGACCTTGTTGTACCGCTTCGAACTGATGAGCCCCGAGATCACGAGCGTAAGCAGCGCGAAGCCCGTCGCGATGACGACGAAAATGGCAATGGGAATGTAAGAAGAAGGCATCCAGGGGCGGCAGAAAGCCGTTGTTTTATAGCATTCGGTCCTGGGGGTGTCAAGAAACGCACCAGTGCGCACGGCGCGGATTTCAATTTCCTGCAAGTTCAAGATTTCAAAGACTATACTGATCGGATGACTCGACCGCGCATTGTCGCCGTCGGCGTTTCGCTCCTTCTGCTTCTGACCGCGGTTGCCGCGCCCCGCGCACAGGCCCTGCAGCGCGGCATCTACACCAGCGTCCTCGACAAGGACGGCCACCCCGTCGCCGGCCTCACCGCCGCCGATTTCATCGTCCGCGAAGACAACCTGGCGCGCGAAGTGCTCCGCGTCGAGCCGGCCACCGCCCCGATGCAGATCGCCCTGCTCGTGGACAACAGCCAGCGATCGAGCGCCAACATCCGCGACATCCGCGAGGCGGCCGCCGACTTCATCAAAGCCGTCACGGGCACGCCGACGAAGAACGAAGCCGCGGTGATTGCCGTCGCCGAGCGCGCGACGATCCTCGCCGACTACACGCCCGACCAGGCCAAGCTGCTGAAGGCGGCCATCTTCACGCAGGCCGGCAGCGGCGCCTACATGCTCGACGCGCTCTTCGAGACCTCCAAAGGCTTCAAGAAACGCGAAGCCGCGCGTCCCGTCATCGTCGCTATCGCGACCAACGGGCCCGAGCTCAGCAACCGGTTCCGCGACCAGGTGATCGGCGCCATCAAAGACGCCAACGCGTCGTTCCATATCGTCATGGTCGGCACGCCGCCGAACGACGTCACGTCGAGCGAGGGCCGCGAGCGCGCGTACATCTTCGGCGAGGGCACCGATCAGACCGGCGGCCGGTACGACAACGTCCTCGCGGCAAGCGCGCTGCCCGCGCGGCTGAAACAGGTCGCTGAAGAGCTGACGCACCAGTACCTCGTCACATATGCACGGCCGCAGTCCCTCATTCCACCTGAGAACGTGAAGATCACGGCCAAGCGCGCCGAACTGGTCGTCCGCGGCACGCCGGTGAAGGCCGTGAGATGAAGACCCGGGCATTCGTCGTTGCAGCCGTCGCGGCAGTGTCCGCGGGTGCGATCGTCGCCGCCCAGCCCTTCGACTCCGCTCAGGGCGGGGCGCCGCAGCAGCCGTCGTTCCGCGCCGGCGTCGAACTCGTCTCGCTCAATGTGACGGTGATGGAAGGCACGCACTACCTCACCGACCTCGGCCAGCAGGACTTCAACGTCTTCGAAGACGGCGTGAAGCAGGAGGTCACGTTCTTCAACAGAACCAACCTGCCGATCGCGCTCGCGCTGCTGCTCGACACGAGCGCCAGCATGGATACCAAGCTCCCCACCGCACAGGAAGCCGCCATCGGCTTCGCGCGACGCCTGCGGGGGCAGGATCTGGCCGAAGTGATCGACTTCGACAGCAAGGTCCAGACTCTCCAGAATTTCACGGCGTCGGCCACGGAGCTCGAAACGGCGATCCGGCGGACGTCCGCTGGCGGCTCGACGTCGCTCTATAACGCGGTCTACATCGCGCTGAAGGATCTCAAGAAAGTCGTCGCGAAGAACTCGGCAGAAATCCGGCGCCAGGCGATCGTCGTCCTCTCTGACGGCGAAGACACGTCGAGCCTGCTGCCCTTCGAGGAAGTACTCGACCTTGCGAAGCGCTCCGAGACCGCGATCTACGCGATCGGCCTGCGCGACAACGAGGCGGGCAACTCGTCGAAGGGGTTCAAGGAAGCCGAGTTCGTCCTGCGCCAGTTCTCGCAGCAGACGGGCGGCCGGGCTTTCTTCCCCAATCAACTCTCCGACCTCAACAACGTGTATGGCCAGATCTCCGACGAGCTGTCGAGTCAGTACACCGTCGGCTACACGCCCAGGAACCCGAAGCGCGACGGCGCCTGGCGCCGCGTGGTCGTTCAGACGACGCGGCCCAACACGGCGACGCGGACCAAGCAGGGCTACTTCGGGCCCACGAAATAACGCACGTCCATGAACCTCGTTCCGTTCGCGCTGTACGCCGCGGCCTTCATCGGGTACGCCCTGCACTTCGCGCGGCGCACCACCCTTTCCGCGCGCCTGGCGACAACGGTGCTCGCGGCCGCGACGCTGGCTCACACCTTCATCATCGGAATGCTGACGATGGAAGTGGGACAGGTGCCGGTGTTTGACGCGACGTCGGCCATTTCGATGTTCGTGTGGCTGCTGGCCGTCGCGTATCTCTACACGGAAGTCACGACCGACGAGCGCGCGATGGGCGTCTTCATCCTGCCGCTCATCCTCGCGCTGCAGGCCATCCCGGCGTTCAAGGCGAGCGCCGTCCGATCGTCCGTGCTGCGCGGACCGGTCTTCGGCATCCATGTCTCGTCGCTGCTGTTCGCGTACGCGAGCTTCGCGCTCGCCTGCGTGATCGGCATCACCTACGGGCTGCTCTTCAAGGAAATCAAGACGAAGCATCTCGGCGTCTTCTACGCGCGGCTGCCCTCGCTCCAGGTGCTCGACCAGATGAACCAGCGCGCGATCATCGTCGGCTGGGTGTTCCTGACCATCGGGCTCGTCGCCGGCGTCATGTTCGCGGCGCAGTCGCAGGCGCCCGCGCTGTCGCTCGAGGATCCGAAGATCATCGTCGCGCTCATCAGCTGGGCCGTCTATTCGTTCGAGCTGTTCGCCGCGCGCCGCATCGGCTGGGCCGGACGCCGAACGGCGTACCTCTCGACAGTCGGCTTCGCGGTCGTGCTGATGAATTTCGTGCTGGTCAGCTATCTCACGAGCAGCCACCGTTTCTGATTTGAGATGCGTTTATTACTCGTTGGAATTTCGCACCGCACCGCGCCGATCGAAATCCGCGAGCGCGTCGACTTCCAGGCGCGCGGCGTCGAGCTCGCGCTTCGCACGCTGGCGTCGCGCCAGCCCGGCGGCGCGGGCGGTGAGATCGCGGTCCTCTCGACCTGCAACCGCGCCGAGCTCTACCTGGCGTGCGACGACGTGGCGACGGCGAAATCGGATCTCGTGGCGTTTGTCAGCGCGTTCCACAACGTGGACGCCGACGCGATCCGGCCGCACGTCTACGACGTAACCGACCTCGACGCGGCGCGTCATCTCTTCCGCGTCGCCGCGGGCCTCGACTCGCTCGTCGTCGGTGAACCGCAGATCCTCGGCCAGGTAAAAGAAGCGCACACCGCCGCGCGGCAGGCGGAAACCGCCGGCCCCCTGCTCAACCGCCTCTTCCACGCGTGCTTCGCCGTCGGCAAGCGCGTGCGAACGGAAACCAACCTCGGGTCCGGCGCCGTGTCGGTCAGCTATGCCGCCGTCGCGCTCGCGCGAAAGATCTTCGGCGATCTCGAGGGCCGCAACGTCGTCGTCCTCGGCGCCGGCGAGATGGGCAAGCTCACCGCTCAGCACATGAAGTCGCAGGGCGTGAAGCAGGTGACGATCGTCAGCCGCACGCTCGCGCACGCGGCGCGAACGGCCGAGGCCATCGGCGGCGCCATCGCGGCGCGGTGGGAAGACATGGACGCCGCTCTCGGCGCCAGCGACATCGTCATCACGGCCACGGGCGCCGCGGCGCCGATCCTGACGAAGGCGCGGGTGGAGTCGGTCATGCGTCCGCGGCGCGGACGTCCGCTGTTCATCATCGACATCGCCGTGCCGCGCGACGTCGAAGCGGCTGCCAGCGAAATCGAGCAGGTCTTCCTCTACAACATCGACGACCTGCAGGCGTCGGTCCGCGAGAACCTCGCGCGGCGCGCCGGCGAAGTCGAGCGCGCCGAAGCCATCGTGGACGAGGAGCTCGGGAAGTTCGCGACGTGGATGCGTTCGCGCGGGGTCATTCCGACCGTCGTGGCGCTGCGGCAGTCGTTCGAGTCGATTCGACGCGCCGAGCTCGACCGGCTCGACTTCAAGCTGTCGGGCCTCCCGCCCGAGGCGCGCGAAGAAGCGCGCGCGCGCGTGGACGAGATCACGCATCTGCTGGTCGAAAAGCTCCTGCTGACGCCGACCGAGCAGCTGAAGGGCCTGTCCGATCCCGAGATGGCGAGCCTCTACGCCGAAGCCGTCACGCGGGTGTTCGGGCTCGAGGAATCCGAGCCGAAAACCGAGAACCGCGTCGAGCCGTTCAGACCGAAGTCGCGCCCGGCGTCGTCCCCAGGACGCCCGCGCTAGTGGAACTCCGCATCGGCACGCGCGGGAGTCAACTCGCGCTCTGGCAGGCGAACGCGGTCGCCGCGCGGCTCGCCGCCGCCGGCGCGCCTCCCACGCGCATCATCCCGATAACAACCACCGGCGATCAGCTGCAGGACCGGCCGCTGTCGGAAGTCGGCGGCAAGCGGCTGTTCGTGAAGGAAATCGAAGACGCGCTGCTGCGGAACGACGTCGATCTCGCCGTGCACAGCAGCAAGGACATGCCGGCGATTCTTCCCGACGGCCTCACCATCGCCGGCGTCCTGCCGCGCGAAGATCCCCACGATGCGGTGGTACTACCTGTCAGGGCACAGAGCACAGGGCAGAGGGCACAAGACCTTAGTGCCCTCGGCCCTATGCCCTCTGCCCTTATCGCCCTGCTCGGCCCCACTCCCGCAATCGGAACTGGCAGCGTTCGGCGCGTGGCGCAGTTGCTGAACCTGTTCCCGCAGGCGCGATTCACCAACGTCCGCGGCAACGTGGACACGCGCCTCAGAAAACTCGACGCCGGCGAGCAGGACGCGATCGTGCTGGCCGCGGCCGGCCTGCGCCGGCTCGGCTTTGCGTCCCGCATCTCGCTGACGCTGCCGGCGGACATCTGCGTGCCTGCACCCGGTCAGGGCATCGTCGCCATTGAAATCCGCGAAGACGACGACCGGATGCGCGAGTATGTCGAGCGCATCAGCGATCGGGACGCCGCGGCCGCGCTCGACGCGGAGCGCGCGGTCGTCGAAGCGCTCGGCGGCGGCTGCCAGACGCCGATCGGCGCGCTGGCGACCGCGACCCAGGCGGCGCTCGAGCTGGTCGGCGCCGTTGCCTCCCTCGACGGACGCCGCGTCATCCGGGCCACCGCCCGGGGCGGGCGGGAAGATGCGCGCGCGCTGGGGCGGCGCGTCGGAGATGAGCTGCTGGCGAAGGGCGCCAGTGAGATACTTGCCGAGGTCCGCGCGCAATGAGCATCGTTTATCTGATCGGCGCCGGTCCCGGCGATCCGGGACTCATCACGGTGCGGGGCATGGAATGCCTCGCGGCGGCCGATGTCGTGCTCTACGACCATCTCGTGAACCCGCGGCTGCTGCGGCACGCGCGGCCCGACGCCGAGAAGATCGACCTCGGCTCCGCGGCGCCGCAGGCCAGTGAGCAGGAAGCGATCTGTTATCTCCTCGCGGAGAAGGCGCGCGAGGGCAAGGTCGTCGCGCGGTTGAAGTGGGGCGATCCGTTCGTCTTCGACACGGGCGGCGCCGAAGGCCTGTTCCTCCACGAGCAGGGCGTACGGTTTGAAGTCGTGCCGGGCATTCCCGTGTGCATCGCGGCGCCGTCGTACGCGGGTGTGCCGATCAGCTACTCGGGCAGCGGCGACACGATCACGCTGATTCGCGGCTACGAGGACGGCAGGGCGCAGCGCGACATCGACGTGGACTGGGCGGGCCTGGCGCGTCTCGACGGCACGCTCGTCTGCTACGCCGGCCCGCAGCAGCTGCCGCACATCGTCCGGTCGCTCCTCGCGCACGGCCGGCCGGCCGAAGAATCCGCCGCCCTCATCTTCGACGGCACGCTGCCGACGCAGCGGACGATGAACGCCACGCTGATGGAGTTTGCCGAGGCCCTGGAGAAGTCGCCGGCGCACGCGCCCGGCGTGCTCATCGTCGGACGCGTCGCCGCCCTGCGCGAGCATCTTCGCTGGTACGACGAGCGGCCGCTGTTCGGCAAACGCGTGCTCGTCACGCGGCCGCGCGGCCAGGCGACGGAGTTCGTCGATCAGCTCGAGGCCATGGGCGCGGAAGTCGTCGAGGCCGCGATGCTGCGCATCGAGCCGCCGGAGGACTATGGTCCGCTCGACGAGGCGTGCGCGGCCGCGGGCTCGTTCAACTGGATCATCTTCTCGAGCACCAACGCCGTGGACGCGTTCATGGGCCGGCTGATGCGCGGCGCCACCGATGCGCGGGCGCTCGGCGGCGTGAAGCTCTGCTGCGTCGGTCCGGCGACGAGCGAGCGGCTGGCGCACTATCAGCTCAAGGCCGACGTCGTGCCGGGCGAGTACCGCGCCGAGGCGCTCGTCGACGCACTGTCGGCCGGCGGACAGATGGCGGGCATGCGCATTCTCCTGCCGCACGCCGACATCGGCCGCGAAGTCATCGCGGACGAACTGCGGAAGCAGGGCGCGCAGGTGTCGGAGGTCATCGCCTACCGCACGGTCGCGAGCGACGCCGATCGCGAAGGCGAGCCGGACATTTACCGCATGCTGCTCGAGCGGAAGCTCGACGTGGTCACGTTCACGAGCCCGTCGGCGGTGCGCAACCTCGTGCGGGTGCTCGGCGCCGAGCCGGCGGCCGACCTGCTGCGGACGACCGTCGTCGCGTCCATCGGGCCGGTGACGGCGGAAGCGGCGTCTCAGTGCGGCATTCAGACGCACGTGATGCCCGAGAAGTACACCGTGCCGGCGCTCGTGGCCGCGATCGTCGCGTACGTCGGCGAGGGCGGCCAGGCAGATCGCACAGAAATGGTCTAATGGCAGCCATCGCACGATTCGGTACGCGGATGGTTCCCGAACGCGAGCAAATCATCCGGGAGTGCCGCGGGAAAGGACAGCTCGTCGAGGGACCGCACATCGCGGCCTTCGAAGACGAGTACGCGACGTTTCTCGGATCGGGACACGTGCGCGCCGTGTCGACTGAGTACGGCCGCATGGGCCTGTACTTCATCCTGAAAGCGCTCGACTTCCCGCCCGGCTCCGAGATCATCGTGCCGGCGCTTACGTTCTGGGTCGTGCCGGAGATCGCCCGGGTCGCGGGCCTCACGCCCGTGTTTGCGGACATCGACCCGGCCACCTTCACACTCGATCCCGCCGCGGTCGCACGCGCGATCACGCCGAATACGCGCGCCATCCTTCCCACGCACCTCTACGGCATGGCGTGCGATCTCGATCCGATTCTCGAGCTGGCACGGCGCCACAACCTCAAGGTGGTCGAAGACTGCGCGCACTCGCTCGGTGCGACCTACAAGGGCCAGATGGTCGGCACCCACGGCGACGCGAGCTTCTTCAGCTTTCAGGCCTTCAAGCCGCTGAACACGTTCGGCGGCGGGCTCGCGTGGATGCGTGACGCGGACGTGGCGAAGCGGGTCGGCGAGATGGCCGACGCCGAAGCCTGGCCGAGCGAGAAACGCGTCGAAGACATCCTGCGCGCGGGCTACTTGCAGTACACCTTCATCCGGCCGAAGGTGTTCACCTACTCCCTGTTCCCCGTCTGGTGGGCCGCGTCGTGGACGAACTGGAAGCCGGAACAGCGCCTCTGGGAAAGCGTCCGGCGTCTTGACCCGCTGCCCCCGCACTACCGCGGACGGTTGTCGAACGTGCAGGCCGCGATCGGACGGGCGGGCCTGGCCCGGCTGCCGGAATTCATCGACCGCACGCGGCGGCACGCGCGGACATTGAACAAGATGTTGGGCGACGTGCCCGGCGTGACCATTCCCACCGCTCCCGAGGGCCGGACCCACGTGTATTACCAGTACTGCGCCTACGTGCCCGACACCAGGGACCTCGTACGGCGCTGCATCCGGCGCGGCGTCGACGTCGCGCCGATGCACGTCGACGTCTGCACGCAGATGGAGCTGTTCGGCTGGAAAGGCCCGGGGGCGCCGGGCGCCGAGAAGGCGGCCACGGCCGTGCAGGTGCCCGTGTACGAATCGCTGTCCGACGAGGAAATCGAGCGCGTCGGCCGGCTCGTCCGACAACAGGTGCTGAAAGGAAGCGGAGCATGACCACGAAGCTCGCGACACTCAAACTCACTCGCCGCCATCGCCGGCTCCGTAAGAGCGAAGCGATGCGCGCGCTCGTGCGCGAGACGCGGCTCTCGCCGGACATGTTCATGCTGCCGCTCTTCGTCTGCGAAGGCCGCGGCGTGCGGCGGGAAGTCAGCTCGATGCCGGGCGTCTTCAACCTGTCGGTGGATGAAGCGGTGAAGGAAGTCGAAGCCGCGCGCGGCGAGGGCATCCGCTCGGTCCTGCTCTTCGGTCTGCCTGAACACAAGGACGGCGTCGGGTCCGCGTCCTACGACCCGAATGCGCCGGTGCAGTCCGCCGTGCGCGCGATCAAGAGCGCGACGCCCGACATCCTCGTCGCCACGGACGTCTGCCTTTGCGAATACACGGATCACGGGCACTGCGGCATCATCGTCGACAACGAAGTCAGCAACGACCCGACGGTCGAGCAGCTCGTGCGCGCGGCGCTGTCGCACGCCGCCGCCGGCGCGGACGTGGTCGCGCCGTCCGACATGATGGACGGCCGCGTCGGCGCGATCCGCCAGGCCCTCGACGAGCAGGGATTCGAGAACACCGCCGTGATGGCCTACGCGGCGAAGTACTGGTCGGCGTTCTACGGCCCGTTCCGCGAAGCGGCGGACTCGGCGCCGAAGTTCGGCGACCGGGCGTCGTATCAGATGGATCCCGCCAATGCCGACGAGGCGCTGCGCGAAGTCGCGCAGGACATCGAAGAAGGCGCGGACATCGTGATGGTGAAGCCCGCGCTTCCGTATCTCGACGTGCTGACGCGCGTGAAGATGGAGTTCGGCTACCCGACGGCGGCGTACCACGTCAGCGGCGAGTACTCGATGCTCAAGGCCGCGGCGCGCAACGGCTGGCTCGACGAGAAGCGCGCAATGCTCGAGTGCCTGACGTCCATCCGCCGCGCGGGCGCCGACATCATCATTACTTACTACGCCCGCGAAGCCGCCCGCGCCATCTCGTAAGTTGCACACAATTGCGCGCGGCGTTACGCCGGAGGTGACCCGCCTCGGATAGACTCCCGCAGTTCCCCCAGGCACACCGCCAGGGGTGTGGCAAGGAGTCACTTCATGAGCAGAAAGAAATTCGTCACGAGTCTTGTTCTGGCTGGATCGTTCCTGTGCGCAGCGGGCACCGCGCGCGCTGCCGGGCCGTGCGCCGATCTGCCGTCGCACGCCGCGCTCGCCGCCGCGCTCGCGTCCGCGCAAGCTGTCATCAACGGCGGATTCAACCTGCAGATGTGGGCCACCGTCGTGAACCGCGACGGCGTCGTCTGCGCCGTGGCGTTCACGGGCGGCAATCGCGGCGACCAATGGCCGGGCAGCAGGGTCATCTCCGCGCAGAAGGCCAACACCGCGAACGCGTTCAGCCTTCCGGGGCTCGCACTGTCGACGGCGAATCTCTACAGCGCCGTGCAGCCGGGCGGAAGCCTCTACGGCCTGCAGGCCAGCAACCCGGTGGACACCGGGGTCGCCTATGGCGGCAGCCCGTCGAACTACGGCCTCAGCAACGATCCGATGGTGGGTGGACGCATCGGCGGCGTGAACGTGTTCGGCGGCGGACTCGGCCTGTACAACGCGAACGGCAAGCTGGTCGGCGGAATCGGCGTGAGCGGCGACACCTCCTGCGCGGACCACAACGTCGCGTGGCTCACGCGCAGCGGGCTGAAGCTCGATTTCGTACCCGGCGGCGTCTCGGGCGACCCAACGCACAAGGACAACATCGTCTTCGACATCACGCCCCAGCCCGGTCAGACAGCCGGCGTCAGCGCAGGCGGATGGGGACATCCGCATTGCGGCCCCAACTCGCCCGCGAGCGAGTCGGCGCTTGCCGCAGCACTCCCGATAACCGAGTAATTCGACCCGGTCCGTCGGATCCGCGACTCGCGGGTCCGGCGGCCCGAATTACTTACGACGCCCGCGAAGCCGCGCGCGCTATTGCATAGCCGCCAACGCACGCGTGCGTTCGGCCCGCGCCCCTTCGCGAGACTGATTCACCTTCACGGGATTCACCATCTCCGCTTTCGCCCCGGGATGGTCTCTCCGATAAATCGCCACCGACTCCGTTTCCCGCTTCATCGCCGCGTCCCAATCGAACTCCGCCTCCGGCAGCGCGCGAATCACGAGAAACATCTCGGTGCGATCGACCCCCTTCTGGCCGGCCGCGACGGCGAGCGCGTCGAGACTCGGCCTCAAGACGGCATGTGCCGAGAGCACGGCAATCAGGCTGCCGCCACGCGCGAGATGTTGTGAAAACCGCACGCCGGCGAGCCAGATGCCGACCGCCTGGTTCCACTGGCCCTTCACCGCGGCCCGCCGGCCGTCGAGCGCGTTCAGCCGCCCGAGGACACGTCCTTTCGCCAGATGCTCGATTGGCGTGAACGATCCGAGCTCGTACTCGAGCCCCCAGTCGCACGTTGTCAACCGCGAGGCGCGCCGCATGATGTCGAGCGCCTCGCGATTGTCGTCGAGAAGCCGGCCGAACTTCGCCTCGTCCCACGGTGCGGTTCCGGCAGCGACCCGATCGAGCAGCTCAACGGACACAACAGACGTTGCGCCAGGCGGATCCTTCATGACGGCGAACGCCATCCAGTAGCGCAGCGCCGCGTTGGTCGACGTCAGGGGCAGCGGCAGCAACGCCTGGGCATCGGCGCGGGCGACGGTCAACGAAAGAACGATCATGGAGACGGCCAATACTCTCTTCATCTCAAAACCCCTTTGCGAGCGGCTCGAGCGCGCCGCCGCGTGCGGTTACGTCCGGTAGCGCCGTCCGCGATATCTCCGTGAGCGCCGCGTCGAACTTCTCCGGATGCTCAAGGGCCAGCTCGGTGAGCGCCGCCCCGACGTTGATCACGGCGGGCGGTGGCGGGGGCGCGCGCAGCCACGTCGCGATCAACATCACCGCCGCGATTCCCGCCGCCGTGGCCAGCCAGATCGGCCCTCGCAGGAGCTGCAGCCGCGTGTCCGGAATCGCCGACGGACGCCGCGGACGGAACTCGCGCAGTCGTGATTCGAACTCATCCACGCCAGACCTCTTTCAGCTTCGCGATCCCATATCGGTATCGTGATGCGGCCGTGTTCGGCGAGATGCCGATGACGGTCGCGGCTTCTTCGAACGTCAGCTCGCCCCAGATGCGCAGCACCACGACCTCGCGCTGCTCGTCGGGCAGCGTCCGCAGCGCCGACTGAAGCGCCAACGACGTCTCCTTCGATCCGTCCGGGCTCTCGAGCCACATGGCAGCGTCGCCGAGTGCAACCTCGCGCGCCTGCCCGCGGATGTGATTGAGCGCCGCGTTCCGCACCGCGCGAAAAAGGTACGGCCGAGGCTCGCCGTCAATGACCACGCGGCCACGCAGCACCTTCAGAAACACCTGGTGCAGCACGTCCTCTGCGGCAGATGGATCCCGCAGCAACGCGCAGGCATACCCCAGCAGCGCCCGGCCGTGCTCTTCATAAAGCCTCCGTACATCGGCGTCCACTCGTTCGAGTCTCTATTGAATGACACGCGAGCCGGCCACATTTGTCTAGACAAAACGCGGCGCCTGCCGTGTCATTGCATCAGGACGATGAGACACATGCCGTGGCTGGCGGGGATACTTGCTCTCTCGACATTGGCGATGCACGCGCAGACCGCGGGGGGCGGCGGTGGAGTCGCGTTCGACGTCGCGTCGGTCAAGCCAAACCCGAACGACGTCCCCGAGGCTATCTCGCTTCAGCCCAATGGCGGCGTCCGCTACACGGGCTTCCGGCTCCTGACGTTGATTGCCATCGCCTACGGCTCGCCGTTGCAGCGATTCGACCAGTTCCTCGGCGGCCCGTCCTGGATCAAGACCGACCGCTTCGACATCGTCGCCAAAGCCGGCGGAGACATCTCGGCGGATGCGCAAGGACGACGGTCCGACCGGATCATCGCGATGCTGCGGACCCTGCTCGAGGATCGATTTCAGCTCCGAGTGCACAACGAAACGCGCGACCTGCCGGCATACGTGCTACGGCGTGCGCGCCGCGACGGCAAGCTCGGGCCGCAGATCCACGAGTCGACGATCGAATGTCCTCGGTTCGTCACCGGAGCGCCGTTGCCGGCGATCGACCCGGACCGCTGGTGCGGCATTCGCGCTCTCGGCGGCACGATTACCGGCCACGGCGTGCCGGCGTCGCAAATCGGGGCAAATCTCTCGGGATATCCGATGGTCGGCCGGCCGGTGATCGATCGCACCGGTCTCACGGGCCGCTATGACTTTCACATCGAGTACGCGCCATCACTCGCCGATGCCCCAGGCGATGCGGTGACTGCCGGCCCGAGCCTCTTCACCGCGCTCTCCGAGCAGCTCGGGCTCGCGCTGCAATCAGAGAAAGCCCCGCTCCCCGTCACCGTGATCGACCGGGTCGAACATCCGACTCCGGATTAAGGTCCGGCTGAAGCCGGTCACTACTAGTGGCACAATGTCGTTTCCATGAAAACGACACGGTCGCAGAAGCTCTTCTCGCGCGCGCAACAACTGATTCCCGGCGGCGTGGACAGCCCCGTTCGCGCGTTCAAATCGGTTGGCGGCTCGCCGCTGTTCATCAAGCGAGCCTCCGGCGCGACGCTCGTCGACGTCGACGGCAACAAGTACATCGACTACGTGATGTCGTGGGGACCGCTGATTCACGGTCATGCGCCGAAGGGCCTCACGCAGGCCATCGCGCGCGCCGCGAAAGACGGCACGAGCTTCGGCGCCCCGAGCCCGCTCGAAGTCACCCTCGCCGAACGCGTGACGAAGCTGATGCCGTCGCTCGAGCGCGTCCGCTTCGTCAACTCGGGCACCGAAGCCGCGATGAGCGCGCTGCGCGTCGCCCGTGCCGCGACGTCGCGCAGCCGCATCATCAAGTTTGCCGGGTGCTATCACGGCCACGCCGATGCGTTTCTCGTCCAGGCGGGATCGGGCGCGCTGACCTTCGGCAGCCCCGACAGCCCCGGCGTCACCGCCGGCGCGTCGGCCGACACGCTGATTGCGTCGTACAACGACCTCCACTCCGTCCAGCGTCTCTTCGACGCCAACAAAGACCGCATCGCGGCCGTCATCGTCGAGCCAATCGCCGGGAACATGGGTGTCGTCCCACCTGCAGATGGATTTCTGCAGGCACTGCGCGATGCGTGCACCGCCAACAGCGCGCTGCTGATTTTCGACGAAGTGATCTCGGGCTTTCGCGCATCCGCCGGCGGCGCTCAAAAGACGACCGGCGTGAGACCGGATCTGACATGCCTTGGCAAGATCATCGGCGGCGGTCTTCCGGTCGGCGCGTACGGCGGCCGTGCGGATCTGATGTCGCTCGTCTCGCCGTCAGGACCCGTCTATCAGGCGGGCACGCTGTCGGGGAATCCGCTCGCCATGACGGCGGGGATCTGGTGCCTCGATCGGCTGACGCCGAAGCTCTATCGCGATCTCGCCGCGCTCGGCACACGCCTCGCCGGAGGACTTGCCGACGCCGCGCGTGAGGCGGGCGTCGCGCTGCAGGTCAACGCGGTCGGATCGGTGCTCACGCCGTTCTTCACCGATCAGCCGGTGCACAGCTACGCGACCGCGACGAGCGCGAGGACGGACCAGTACGCGACGTTCTTCCGGGGGATGCTGTCGCGCGGCATCTATCCGCCGCCGTCACAGTTTGAAGCGTGGTTCCTGTCGGCCGCGCACACGGCCAGGGACGTGGACAAGACGATCGCGGCCGCGAAAGCCGCGATGCGAGAGATTCGCCGACCCTGAAAGGGTCGGCCCACAACCGTGGGGTTGCCCCGCAACTGTGGGGCGGCCCTTTCAGGGCCGCCTACTTCCAGGGATTCAATCGCTCGAAGACGGACAGGCGCGCGAGGTCGTTGTAGATCACGGTCACCATCAGCATCATCAGGACGACGAAGCCGGCGAGGAGGATCTTTTCCTTGATGCGGATGCTGAAGTCGCGGCGCGCGAGGCCCTCGAGCGCCATGATGAAGATGTGGCCGCCGTCGAGCATCGGGATCGGCATCAGGTTCAGCAGGCCCAGATTCAGACTCAGGCTCACCATCAGCCCCGCAAGCGCCATGCCGCCGAACTTTGCGGCCTCGCCAGAAACCTGCGCTATCGCGATCGGCCCCATCAGCTGCTTCGGCGAGAGCTCCCGCGTCAGCAGGCCCCACACGGTCTGGCCGATCATCGCCGCCATCTCGACGTTCTTCCGGCCGCTCATCGTGAACGCGCCCACCAGTGTCGGCTGGATGATCTTGAAATCGTCGGCGGGCGTGACGCCGAGATAGCCGGTCGTGCCGTTGAGGCGCGGCGTGACCAGGATCTCGCTCGACGATCCGCCTCGAAGAATCGACAGCGTCACCGGCGTGTTCGGATGCTTGCGAATGACGTCACGGAAGTCCTCGGCGAAGACGACCGGCTCGCCGTTGACCGCGACGATCAAATCCCCCGTCTGCAACCCGGCTTTGCCGCCGGGCTCGTCCTTCAGGATGGCGTCGAGATGCGGATGCGTGTTCGGCTTGACGCCGATATTCCCGATCTCGACCCCGCGATCCTCGGAGGTGGGCGTGACTTGCTTCTTGACGTCGAGACCGCTGCGCAACAGCCCGATTTCAATCGATCGGTTCGCTCGCGTGCCGATCGCCATCTCAAACTGCTGCCACGTGTCGATGCGATGGCCCGCGACGCTGATGACGCGATCGCCGGGACGGATGTCGGCGCGCGCCGCGGCCGAGTCGGCTTTCACCGCGCCGATCGTCGCCGGCTCGGCTGAGAAACTGTCAACGGGCACGCCCTGCCGGTAGAAGACCAGGGCCGCGAGGAAGAACGCCAGGAGCAGGTTCATCGAGGGCCCGGCGACGAGCACCTGGAACCGCTCCCATCGCGTCTTCGAGAGGAACTCCGCCGGATCTCCGGTCGGGCCGTCGTCGGTCTGCTCGCCGGCCATCTTCACGTAGCCGCCGAGCGGCAGCGCGCCGATGCCGTACTCAGTGTCGCCGTACTTGTAGCTGAGGATGGTCGGGTTGAAGCCGAGCTGGAATTTCAGGACGCGGATGCCGACGCGCTTGGCTGCCAGGAAATGGCCAAGCTCGTGGACGAACACCAGCACACCGAGCACGAAGCCAAACGACAGGATGTAGATGGCAGCAGCAGGCACGTGAACTCCCTCAGACCTTCAATTCTACTTCGCGGGCCATGCCGAGCGCCTGCTCTCTGGCCCACCCATCCACGGCCCGCACACCCGCGATAGTTGTAACTTCCGTCGGCGTGTGCGCCGCCATCGTCTGTTCAATGACCTGCGCAATTGCGGGAAATCCGATACGGCCGTCGAGAAAGCGCGCGACGGCGACTTCGTTGGCGGCGTTCAACACGACCGGCAGGCTGCGCTCGGCGTCGAGCGCGCGATACGCGAGCGAGAGACACGGGAAGGCCGTCGTGTCGGGGACGGCGAAGTCGAGGCGGCCCGCCCGGATGAGGTCGAGCGATGGGAGCGACGCGCTCCATCGCTCGGGATACGAGAACGCATACTGAATCGGCAGCTTCATGTCCGTGACGCCGAGCTGCGCAATCACAGAACTGTCGGTCAGCTCGACCATTGAGTGGACGACCGACTGCGGGTGGACCACGACGTCTATTTGATCCGCGCGCACACCGAATAGCCAGTGCGCCTCGATCACCTCGAGGCCCTTGTTCATCAGCGTCGCCGAGTCGATGGTGATTTTTCGGCCCATGCGCCAGGTCGGGTGCCGCAGCGCTTCCTCGGCCGTGACACCCTGAAGCTCAGACGCAGACCGCCCGCGAAAAGGTCCGCCCGAGGCCGTCAAAATCAGCCGCTTGATCTCGGCCGCCCCGCGGCCGTGCAGGCACTGGTGAATCGCGTTGTGCTCGCTGTCCACCGGCAGAATCGACACGCCGTGCCGTCGGGCCGCGTCCATGACGATGCCGCCGGCCATGACGAGGACTTCCTTGTTCGCCAGGGCGATCGTCTTCTTTTGTTCGATCGCCGCGACCACGGCCTCAAGGGCTTCCGTGCCGGACGAGGCGCACAGAACGAGGTC
>Ga0209488_10000866_pt1 | contig 25701 bp, 24 predicted proteins | sample Rivendell_Oct201_8_FD_188349 | JGI IMG/M metagenome (GOLD analysis project Ga0209488, IMG submission 188349) | Vadose zone soil microbial communities from the Eel River Critical Zone Observatory, Northern California, USA -... | ecosystem: Environmental > Terrestrial > Soil > Vadose zone >...
CCAAATCCGACCCCGCCGCCAAGGCCAAGAAAAAGGCGACGACAAAGGCGGCAGCCAAGTCGAAGACTACCGAAACCGCGCCCGCGGAGCCGACCGACCCGCCGGCGACGACGACGGATGCCAAGGGAAAGCAGCTTAGCCCGGGGCAGATCGCAGTCCGTGAAAGGCAACGAAAATGCGGTGCCGAGTGGCGCGGACTTTCCAAGGATGAACAGGCGAAAAAAGGTGGGACCTGGCCAAAATACTGGAGCGCTTGCAACACGCGCCTGAAAGCAGAGGCGCAACCGGCACAGCCGAAGGCTAAGAAGAGCTAGTACTGCGAGCCGTGCCCGAATTCGGCTGCTGGTACCGCCAGCAGCCGATACCCCCGCCGCATTGCCGCATTGCCAAAGCGCGTATCAAGAACACATCATAGCCAACACGGTTTCCAGAACGCACAAAAACTGAGGGCATCGGCGAGATTTCGAAGCCAAGGCCGAAAGGCAGGCAAGCCCGCCGTCGGAGAGAAGGGAACGCTACCCGCTCTCTCACTACCTGTTTCCGCCCGCCACGATCCGAACTGTACCAGTTCGGATCCTTGGTCAAAGCAGTGCGAGGTAATGCCTGACCCTCTGTCTCGCCGACGCCCTCTGTCGTCGACGGGGCCGGCGCGTTGGAAGCGATTTCTATCGTCGCTCAACACCGCCGGTCCGTTTGACGCGGTCACCAACATCCGTGCGGAGTTGAAGACCGTGAAGTGGCGGCAGCCTACTTCTTCTTCCGGCGCTTTGCTTTCTTTGCGCCTTTTTTTGCCGCAGCCTTCGTCTTCGTCTTTCGCTTCTTCGCCATACTGCCCTCCTGGTCATGAGTGAGTGGCGCTGTCGCAACCGTGTCCGCGCGAATCGCGAACACTGCATTCCGATTACACCAGCAGAGCAGAAAAAGCAGCGTTTCCAATTAATTTGGCGTGTACACGGCGCATTTCACGCACGTTGCCGCACACATCGGCGGATCCGCATCGCATAATCACGATACAACCCGACGATGACGCGGAGATTAAGGAGAACCTCGTTAGTCATTACGAGAAATATCGATGAAATAAGGGGTTCTTAAAATTCTTGTTTCTATTTTTTTCGCTGCATTTGACGTTTTTTTGCGCCCAACCAACGTCAGCAAGAGGCGTAAAAAACGGTGCCAGAAGGGTTGATTCAGCATTGAAAATATTTTTTTGGATTTCTTTGTAAAGAAGCCTTTTGGACGCATGCGATTGATCCAAATCGAGCGAATCGCGCGCAAGTGATTCGATCGCGCGCGCATTTGACGACACGGATGGCGCTACCCGTTGAGTTCACAACGCCCATTTGCGGGTGAAAATGATCCAGTCCGGATGCGTCACTGACCGAGTTTCTTGCGCAGCAGTTCGTTCACGGCTTGTGGATTGGCTTTGCCGCCCGATGCCTTCATGACCTGACCGACAAACCAACCCATCATCGCGGGTTTGGTCTTCACCTGCTCCACCTTGTCAGGGTTGCCGGCAATGATCTCGTCAACAACCGTTCCGATGGCGGAAAGATCGGTGACCTGTTTCATTCCGCGCGCCTCGACAATCCCTGCCGGATCGCCGCCCTCATTCCAAACGATCTCGAACAAGTCCTTGCCTAGCTTGCCGGAGATCGTGCCGGCAGCAATCAGGTCGAGCACGGATCCGAGTTGCGCCGGCGATACTGGCGAGTCCGCAATTCCCTTTCCTTCCTTGTTCAGGCGTCCGGCGAGTTCATTGATAATCCAGTTGGCGGTCAATTTCGCGTCCCGCCCGCGCGCCACCGCCTCGAAGAAGTCGGCCGCCTCCCGCTCCCCCGTGAGCACATTGGCGTCATAGGGAGAAAGCGCGTATTCACCGATGAAACGAGACTTCTTCTCGTCCGGCAGTTCAGGCAGTTGCGCCTTGAGGCCGTTGACGAAATCGGGCGACAGTTCGAGCGGCAGCAGGTCGGGATCTGGAAAATAACGGTAATCGTGCGCCTCCTCCTTGCTGCGCATCGACCGCGTCTCCCCCTTGTTGGAGTCGAATAGCCGCGTCTCCTGCTCGATCTTGCCACCATCTTCGATGATGTCGATCTGACGTCGCGCCTCGTGCTCGATCGCCTGGCCGATGAAACGGATCGAATTCACGTTCTTGATTTCGCAGCGGGTACCGAGTTCGGTGTGCGGCCTGCGCACTGAAACGTTGACGTCGGCGCGCAGGCTGCCCTTCTCCATATCGCCGTCGCACGTACCAAGGTAACGCAGGATGGTGCGCAACTTGGACACATAGGCCTTGGCTTCTTCCGCAGTGCGCAGATCGGGCCGCGATACGATTTCCATCAACGCCACGCCGGAGCGGTTAAGATCGACATAAGACTGCGTCGGATGACGATCGTGCACGGACTTGCCGGCGTCCTGCTCCAGGTGGACGCGTTCGATGCCGACCACCACGCTTTCACCGTCCGGCATATCCACCACGACCGAGCCTTCGCCCACGATCGGCGACTTGTATTGGCTGATCTGATAGCCCTGCGGGAGGTCCGGATAAAAATAGTTCTTCCGGTCAAACACCGATTTGAGGTTGATCTGCGCCTTTAGCCCGAGCCCGGTGCGGATCGCCTGCCGGACACATTCCGCATTGATCACCGGCAGCATGCCCGGCATCGCGGCATCGACCAGCGAAACCTGCGAATTGGGTTCGGCACCAAACGCGGTCGCGGCGCCGGAAAAAAGCTTGGACTGCGACGTCACCTGGGCATGAACCTCCAGCCCAATGACGACTTCCCATTCGCCCGTCGCACCACGGAGCAACTTGGAAGATTTCTGCATGACGTTCATGGCTTGCCTCGCTGTGTTGCCATCCAATCGCGCACGGGAGTGCGACCCGTCAAGTACCGACGCGACGCCCCCTCGTAGCCCGCATGGAGCCATCGGCGTGTCGTGAAACGACGCGCCGATGCGTAATGCGGGGCGGACTTGCGGTGTCGCGAGATCCCCGGATTGCGCGTCATCAGCGGGCAAGCGCGTTTCTGTCACTTCATCCGGGCTACGGATTCTTATCCCCGCCACCGGTGCGACGATAGCCCCGGTTGTCGTGCACGGCTGACCGCAGTAGCCTTGTTCAAAGGTCCTCCGGGAGAACCGCCATGTTCACGCGCCGCCGCCTGATTGCGCTGTCAGCAGCTTCCATCGCCGCGCCCGCTCTCATGCGCCGCGCACACGCCCAAACACTAACTCATGCGCAGAATTGGCCGAACCGTTTTGTGCGGCTTGTCGTGCCCTTCCCGCCGGGCGGCGGCACCGACGCCATTGCCCGCGTCGTAGCGGCACGGATTTCCGAAATCTGGGGCCAGCAGCTGGTCGTGGAAAACCGCAGCGGCGGCGCCTCCAATATCGGGCACGAGGCGGTCGCGCGCGCTGAACCGGACGGCTACACCTTGTTGCTCGCCTCGATGCCGCTGGCGGCGAACAAGTTCTTGTTTCCGAGCCTCAATTATGATCCAGTCGCAGATCTCGCCCCGATTTCGCTCATCTGCGACTATCCCAACGTTATGGTGGTGCCGGTGACATCGCCGGCCCGATCGGTTTTGGAATTCATCGCTCATGCCAAAGCCAACAAAGGCAAGATCACGTTCGCGTCGTCGGGACATGGCACTTCGGTGCATCTCTCGGGCGAACTGTTCAAGCGCATGACGGGCCTCGAAATGCTGCACGTCCCCTATCGCGGCGCCGGTCCGGCGTTGAACGATCTTCTGCCCGGCCGCGTCGATGTGATGTTCAACAATATCGGCGCCGTGCTGCCCTTGATCCAGGCCGAAAAACTGCGCGGCCTGGCGGTGACGACAGCGAAACGAACCCCGGCCGCACCGCAATTGGCGCCGGTCGCCGAACTGGGAGTTCCAGGATTTGACGTATCATCCTGGTATGCCATGTTCGCACCGGCTAAGACCCCGCCGGAACTCATCCGCAAAATCCACGCCGACGTTGTCACGGCTCTCGCAGACCCAGCCATCAAGACCAAGCTCGAGCAGCAGCTCGGCGTCGTCGTGGTGGGCGGAAGCCCAGCCGAACTCGCCGCCCACCTTCAGCGCGAGATGGAAAAGTGGGGGCCGGTCATCAAGGCTGCCGGCATTTCGATTAACGAATAAGGCTGCTCCCAAAACAGTCGAAAAGAGTATCGGAGAACGACATGCAAAAATTCATGACGCGCGCACTGGTCGTCGCAACACTGGCGCTGGCACCCACACTGGCGTTGGCACCCTTGGGCGCAGCCGCGCAGACCGCCGACACGATCCTGGTCAAAGGCAAAGTCGTGACGGTCGACCAGCGCTTCACGATCAGTGAGGCCCTGGGCGTGCGCGCCGGGCGCGTCGTTGCGGTGGGCAGCACTGCCGAGATCGAAAAGCTGAAAGGGCCGCAAACCCGCGTCATCGATCTCAACGGCCGCACCGTCATTCCGGGCCTGATCGACAACCACGCCCATTGGGTTCGCGCCGCCGAGCACGACGAATTGCGTTTCGATGGCGTGACATCCCGTGCGCAAGCGTTGCGAATGCTGGCCGAGCGGGTCCGCGCCGCCAAACCCGGCGAATGGATTGTCGTTCTCGGCGGATGGTCGGAAGAGCAGTTCACAGACGACCCGCGCGGCTTTCCGCTGGACGAATTGGATCGCATCGCTCCCAGCAATCCGGTCGCCATACAGGCGGTGTACAATCACACTTATCTCAATTCGGTGGGCATGACCGCCGCCAAAATCGACGCCACGACGGCGGATCCTGTCGGCGGTACGATCGTAAAGGATGGCGACGGCAAACCAACCGGGCTTGTGCGTGGCGCGGGCGGCGTGGCTTTCGTTGCAGCCCGCGTCCCGTTGGAGAGCCAAGAGATATGGCTCGCCAACACCCGCAAACTCGTCTCGAACCTCAACACCATGGGGGTCACCGCCTGGCTGGACGCCGGCGGGCGCGGCATGGGCGCCAAGCACTATGAGCCTTACAAGTTTCTTGCCGACCGCGGCGAGCTCAACATCCGGGTCTTCTGGACGACCATCCGCCAGGCTGCGACCCCGGCGCAGGTTGACGCCGTGATCACCGAAATTTCGAAACTCAAACCGTTCCAGGGCAACGACTACTTCGACAATGTGGGCTTTGGCGAGTCGGTCTATGCGCCGGTCACTACTCAGCTCTTGCGCGCGGCCAGCAACACCAAGCCTGAAGACTTGGCTCAGATGCGCCGCGTTGCCTTGGCGCTTGCCGAGCGCGGAATCTACGTCAACTCACACGTTGAAATGCGCGAGGCCATCGACGCATTCCTCAAAGAATATGAAAGCATCAACCACGAACGTCCCATCAAAGGCCTGCGCTGGTCGTTTTCCCATCTCGACCAGGTCAGTGCCGAACAGCTCGAACGCATGAAGAAGCTCGGCATGTCGGCGCAAATTCATAGCCGGCCACTGATCCAGGGCGCTCTGATGCACAATGTGCATGGCGATAAGGCCTGGGACATGCCGCCGTTCCGGATCATCCAGGACAGCGGCATTCATTGGGGGCTGGGATCGGACGCAACAGCCGTCACGACGTCCAACCCGTTCTATACGTTGAGCCTGGCGGTCACCGGCAAGATGATCGGCGGGCGCCAGGTGAACCGCCAGACGATTACGCGCGAAGAGGCGCTAATTGCACACACGCGCTCGAACGCGTTTTTCGTATTCCAGGAAGGCAATCTCGGCTCACTGGCGCCCGGAAAATATGCCGACCTGCTGGTGCTCGATCGCGATTACCTGACGATCCCCGCCGACGAAATCAAAGACATCAAGCCCATGATGACCATGGTTGGGGGCAAGGTGGTGTATGAGGCCGCGTCGAGGTGATGTCGTAACATTGCGGGCACATCGCGCACGGGCGCCAAGTCAAGATGGGTAGAGCGATGAGTGTGCTTAAGCTTGCTTAAGCGCACTCATCGCGAAACCCATCATCCGCACGTGTCGCAAAAACGATGGGTTGCGGCAAAACGCGTGAAGAACGCGTTTTACCTCTACCCATCCTACGAATTATCTCTCAAAATCTCGCGCAAGATCGCGGCCCACTCGTCCGGTAACGCTCCCGATGCGGCGGGGCGCCTGGCCTGCCCGTACCAATAACCCGCATTTTCAACATCGCCCTCGCGGCGGTGCAGATAAGCGTGCACCCAGGCGCAGTCCGCGCCACCCTCGTCCATGACGATCTTGTGCGCTTTGTCCCAATTGTTCTTCGCGTCCCACCACAAGGCAGCGAGAGCCGGTGCGAGGCCCGCTGGCGGTTCCGGTTCTGACAAACTTGCCTTGAATTCCACGAAGGTCATTGGACCTCCCGAGAAGTTACCACCATGGCTCCGGCGAGAAATGTCCCGCCGAATCTTCCATCACCTGGCCGAGGGAAAACAAGGTCTCTTCGTCGAAGGGCCGCCCGATGAGCTGCAGCCCAAGCGGCAGTCCCTCCGCCGACAACCCGCCCGGCACTGAAATGCCTGGCAGGCCTGCCATGTTCACCGTCACTGTGAAGATGTCGTTGAGATACATCTCAATCGGGTCGCTGCCACCCTTTTCGCCGATGCCGAAGGCAGCCGAGGGCGTTGCGGGGGCCAGTATGGCGTCCACGCCCTTGGCAAAACAGTCTTCGAAATCCCGTTTGATCAGCGTCCGCACCTTTTGGGCGCGCAGGTAATAGGCGTCGTAATAACCGGCGGACAGCACATAGGTGCCGATCATGATGCGCCGGCGCACTTCCTTGCCAAAGCCGGCCGCACGAGTCTTTTTGTAAAGATCGTTGATGTCGTGGCCATCGACTCTCATCCCGTAGCGCACACCGTCATAGCGTGCCAAGTTCGACGAAGCCTCCGCCGGCGCCACGATGTAATAGGCCGGCAGCGCATATTTGGTGTGGGGCAGCGACACCTCGACCACCTCCGCACCACCCGTCCGGAGCCACTTCGCGCCGTCGTCCCACAGCTTGCCGATCTCAGGTGATAGACCCTCGATCCGGTACTCTTTCGGAACACCTATTCTTTTGCCCTTGATTGACTTGCCGAGCGCCGCTTCAAAATCCGGCACCGCAAGGTCGGCCGACGTCGTGTCCTTGGGATCGTGCCCGGCCATCGACGTCATCAGGATCGCGGCATCGCGCACGGTTCGTCCGAATGGCCCCGCCTGATCGAGCGAGGAGGCGTAGGCCACAATTCCCCAGCGTGAACATCGGCCATAGGTCGGCTTGATACCGACGATGCCGGTATAGGCCGCGGGCTGTCGGATCGAACCGCCGGTGTCGGTTCCGGCCGCACCAAGACAAAGTCGTGCCGCGACCGCAGCCGCCGAACCACCGGAAGAACCGCCCGGCACCAGCGGCGTATTGGATCCTTTGCGCCGCCACGGCGAGATCACGGGGCCGAAACAAGAGTTCTCATTCGAGGAGCCCATGGCAAATTCATCGTGGCTGAGCTTGCCGAGCAACACCGCGCCGTCACGCCAGAGCTGCGCCGTGACGGTCGACTCATAAGTCGGCGTGAAGTCGTCGAGAATGCGCGAACACGCCGTGGTGCGAACCCCACGTGTCGCAAACAGGTCCTTGATCCCAAGCGGAATGCCTTCGAGCGGTCGCGCGTCGCCGGCGCGCAGACGCGCATCGGCCTTTTCTGCCATCGAGCGAGCGATGTCCGGCGTTTCCAGCACGAAAGCATTGAGCGCGCGAGCCCGTTCCATGGCCGCCAGATGCGCGTCGGCGAGTTCAACAGCCGAAAATTCGCGTTTGCGCAGGCACTCCCGCGCTTGCGCCAATGTCAGATCCGTGAGGCCGGTCATTCTGGATCCGGACTGTCACAGCTAAAGGCGCTGGCCGGACCAGGCCGCGCCGTCGACGGCGCGCGCCGTCCCGGCACGGGCAGACCCGCGGCCTCGAAATCAGCCGGCTCGAAACCTTCAGGGATTTCTCCGCGCTCGACCGCGATTTCAAGCTGGTAGCGCCAGAACATCGCTTCTTCTTCACACGCCAGGCACATGATTATTCCACCACCTTCGGCACCAGAAAGAAGTGATCCTCGCAAACGGGTGCGTTCTTTAGAATGTCGTCGGATATCCCGCCGTCGGTAATCTTGTCCTCACGCTTCTTCATGACCATGGGGGTCACTGAAGTCATGGGCTCAATACCCGCAACATCGACTTCGGAAAGCTGCTCCACGAAAGCCAGGATGGCGTTGAGCTCGCCTTTGAGGTGGTCAAGCTCATCGTCGGCCACGGCAATACGTGCCAGATGCGCAATGCGACGGACGGTCGTGACGTCTACGGACATAGTCCTCACCTGTTCATGGCGGCCTATAGCCGAGCGGGGTGCGGCTCGACAACCCCATCAACCACAATGTTAGCCTGCGGCCGCCACCAAGTCATGCTCGCGGCATTGCGGGCCCGTTTGGAGTCCCGCCTCTACGGCGGCTTCGCCGCGGCCGGCTTCGCCGCGGGCGGCTCTTCCTTTAGGATATCACCGTCAGGAGGGAAGTCCGCGTAAACGCGGGACTCCAAACCCGCCCGTTCGGAGTTCCATTGGTCAAACAATGCCGACCGGCTCGGCCTCCAGACCCAGGACCTCGATCCGCCCGCGGTCGCCAAGTTCATTGCGGACGAGTACAGTTTCTGGGCGCCGCTCGCCAAGGAAGCCGGCATGACGGTGCGGTGACTGGAGAACACGTATGCCTACGTTCCGCAGCCTTGTTCCCGCCTTGATCTACGCGCTCTCGGTCATGCTGGCGGTCGTGGTCCCAGCCGGCGCGCAGGATTTCCCAAATAGAGCGATCCGCATCATTGTCCCGTTCCCGGCGGGTGGGCCGACCGACATTTTGTCGCGGATCGTCGCCCAGAAGATGAGCGAATCCTTCGGCCAGCCTGTCGTGGTGGAAAACCGGCCCGGCGCCGACACCGCAATCGGAGCGACCCAGGTCGCCAGGGCAGCGCCCGACGGCTACACAGTGCTAGCCGCCATGGACACCACGCTCGTATTGAATCCTGCCACCAAGGCGAGCCTCCCCTACGATCCCTTCAAGGATTTCAGCGCCATCTCATTGGCCGCCAAGAACACGTCGCTGCTCACCGTGCGCGCCGAAGATGGGCCGAAAACAATCCCGGAACTGATCGCGCTCGGCAAAGCCAAGGGCGGCGCCATGAACTACGGCGCCGGCATCATCACGACGCGGCTCGCCGGCTACCTGTTCAACCGGGAAGCCGGGATCAGCGCGCAACTCATTCCCTACAAGGGCAGCGCCGAAGTCGTGCAGGGCCTGCTGACCGGCGCAGTGGATTATATCGTCGATGGCACTGCTTCGAGCCTGCCGTTGATTACGTCGGGGAAATTCCGCGCGCTCGCAAAACTCAACAACCGCCCGCTGCCAGCATTGCCAAACGTTCCTTCCCTCGCGGTCGCAGCCGGCATGCCCGCGCTCGACGACATGTCGAGCTGGATCGCCTTCGTGGCACCAGCCGGCACGCCGCGCGCGGTCATCGATCGACTCCAGGCCGAAGTCGCGAAGGCCTATGCGGATCCCGCGACAGCCGAAAAACTGGAGAGAGCCGGCATAAATGCAGTCTCGAGCACTCCGCAAGAGTTCGACGTTTTTTTCCGCGAGGAAGCCGTGCGCTGGGATAAGGCGTTTCGGGAAAGCGGAATAAAGTTGGATTGACCGCGCCGCCTGTCCGGTCAGATGTCTATAACAGGGAAGTCCTGCCTCGCTGGAAGGAACAATTTGGCGGCGCCAGCGTGACGGGGCGCGCGTGACGGGGCGCTAAAGCCTTTCCCGGCCATTGACGGCCCTCCCGTGCCATGACAGGCTGCTTCATGTTCCGTCGCACACTGTCCGGGCTCCTGCCAGCGCTGGCGGCGTTTGCGCTCCTTGTTTGCGGCAATAGCGCGACGCATGCGGCCGCAATTGCAAAAACTGCAGTTGCACAATATGCCAACCCGGATATTCAACCGCTGTCTGGTCCAGCCGCACCGCACCAGGATTTGGCAGCGGGTGCGAACCAATGGACCGATGACGACGGTCCCGATGACATCGAGCAGGCGCCCCAGTTCTCGCTCCTGGTCGAGTTCACGTCATCCACGGATTGGGAGCGGCCGCGTTCCGCCCTCCCCCGACACGACGTCAATCTGATAGCGCAACCGCGCGGCCCTCCGAGCACGTAATAGGCACGCAGCCGTTGGCTGACAACCTCAATATTCTACATTTCTAAACCTGTTCGCAGATCGATTGCGCACGGCAAAATGCGCATGCGGGCACAAACGCAAGAAAACGTTGATCCCCTCGATCGCGCCGCCTTGCCTATCCGGCCCAGAGCCATCCGCGCAATGAAGCGGCGCCACCATCGGAGAAATAAAATGACACTCCTCGTGTACTACGTCGCATTGGTGCTGGCAGGCGACGTCGCTATCGCTTTGCTCTGCCTCGCAATCGAAAAGGTCTGGCCGGCACCCAGCCTTCCGATTTTCATCGCGCTATATTTTCTCACGCTGTGGGTCGCCTGGGTTATTGCTGTGCGTCTGACCGCACCAAAAGAGCAGTTGGCCGGACCTGTGGCGGCGGCGCCCCCGCAATAACAAACGGTTCCGCCTCCTCCGTTTGAAATGCGAGGCTCCTCCGGGGGGCCGAGCATCTGACACCGCGAAGCGGTGGTGGGGCTCATGCCCGGATGGATTCCGGACATGAGGCCCAAAACGAAGGCGCGCCACTTTATCCGCGCTGTTGTCGAATTGCGGCATTGCGCCTAGGTATGGCGCATGGAACCAGACAAAAACCAGATAATCCACATCGTCGGTGGCGGTCTCGCGGGCTGCGAGGCTGCCTGGCAGATCGCGGAGCGCGGTCTATCCGTCGTGCTGCACGAAATGCGCCCGGTTCGCACCACGGCAGCCCACAAGACTGACCTGCTCGCCGAACTCGTCTGTTCGAACTCGTTCCGCTCCGACGACAAGGAACAAAACGCAGTCGGTCTCCTGCACGAAGAAATGCGCCGTCTTGGTTCGCTGATCCTGCGCGCCGCGGATACGCATCAGGTCCCGGCCGGCGGCGCGCTCGCTGTCGACCGCGATGGATTTTCGGCCGCGATCTCCAACGAGATCGCGGCGCAACCCCTCATCGAGGTGCGCCGCGAAGAAGTGGGCGGCACGCTGCCGGCGGATTGGACAAGCGTGATCATCGCAACGGGACCGCTGACCTCGCCGGCGCTCGCTGACACGATCACGCGACTGACCGGACAGGATGCCCTCGCCTTCTTCGATGCCATTGCTCCGATCGTGCACCGGGATACAATCGACATGTCGGCGGCCTGGTTCCAGTCTCGCTACGACAAAGCGGGCCCAGGAGGAACCGGCGTCGACTACATCAATTGTCCGCTCACGCGCGAACAATATGATGCCTTCGTCGATGCGCTCATTGCGGGCGACAAGACATCGTTCCATGAGTGGGAATCATCGACTCCTTATTTCGACGGCTGCCTGCCGATCGAGATCATGGCCGAGCGCGGGCGCGAGACGCTGCGCCATGGTCCAATGAAGCCGGTCGGATTGACCAATCCGCACCCCGGCACATCCAAGCCCCATGCGGTGGTCCAGCTGCGGCAAGACAACAAGCTTGGCTCCCTGTTCAACATGGTCGGCTTCCAGACCAAGCTCAAACACGGCGAGCAGTCCCGCATCTTCCGGACAATTCCGGGATTGGAGCGTGCGGAATTTGCGCGGCTCGGCGGATTGCACCGCAACACCTTTCTCAATTCCCCGCGACTTCTCGATACGCAGTTGCGCCTCGTGGCAGAGCCGCGGCTGCGCTTCGCCGGCCAGATCACGGGATGTGAAGGATATGTGGAATCAGCCGCGGTCGGCCTCATGGCCGGGCGCTTTGCCGCCGCGCATCGGCTTGGCGAAACATTGAATCCGCCACCGCCCACGACCGCCATCGGCGCGCTCCTCAATCACATTACGGGCGGTCACGTCGAAACAATCGACGCCGGCCCGCGATCCTATCAGCCGATGAATGTCAATTTCGGACTGTTCCCACCCTTGTCCGGTGCGACGCTCACGGACCCACAGGGCAAACGCCTGCGCGGCCCCGCAAAGTCGCAAGCAAAAAAGCGGGCCATTAGCGCGCGCGCGCTCGCCGATCTTGCGGCGTGGACTGGCGGGCCGCAGACGCTTGCCGCGGAGTAGCGAGCAAAGAACGCGCTTTCCTTCAATCCTGGCTGTGGAAAAACCTCTTATCCGTCGTTTCCTTGGTGCTGGCGCGCGTGGAACCGACACCGAGATAGATCAGGATCGGGGCCGCAATGAAGACCGACGTATAGGTGCCGACCAGCACGACGTCAAAGATCATGGTCGAGACGAAACTGCGGATCGCATGGCCGCTGAACAGAAGCAGCGCCAACAGGGCAAGCGTGACCGTGACGTGCGTGGTGATCGAACGCGACAGAGTCGAATTCAACGAATTATTGAGGAGATCGGGGATTGTCATGCGCTTATAGCGGCACAAACTTTCGCGGATACGGCCGTAGATGACCAGCGTATCGTTGAGCGAATAGACCAGAATCGTCAACAATGCTGCATTGCTCGACAAATCGAAGTCGATCTGCAACAACGACATGAATCCGATTGTGAGCACGAGGTTGTGCACGTTCGCGATCATGGCGCCAAGCCCAAACTGCCATTCGAATCGAAGCCACGAAACGATCAAGATCGCCAAGATTGCGATCATGAGACCGATCGTGCTTTGCGCCAAAAACTCGGTCGACACGCGCGGGATAATTTCCATGACCCCGAGTCGAAATTCAACTTCGTTGCCCAGCGCCACACGCACATTATCAATCGCGAACTGCTGGGCCGCGTCGCCACCAGGCTGCTTGGGAACACGGATCAACACCGCGTCTTCGGTGCCGAATTGCTGCAGCTGAACGTCGCCGAGGCCAAGGCCGCCGAGTTCCGTGCGCATCCTGGCGAGATCGGCAACACCGGACGTCACCCTCACCTCGATGAACGTTCCGCCGATGAAGTCGCGACCGAAATTCAATTCGACAAATAAAAACTGGCATATCGCGACGATCAAGAAGAACGCGGATGCCGAAAAGCTGACGCGTCGGAACTGCATGAAGTCGAACTTCGTATCGTCTGGAACGATACGAAGTATCGGAATTGCGGAATGAAGACGCACGGGAATGCGTTATGAAATTGCCAGCTGCTGGGGGCGCGCCCACCGCACCCACCACGCCACAAAGAGTCGCGTGAGGGTGAAGGCCGTGAACACCGTCGTGATGATGCCGATTCCGAGCGTCACCGCAAAGCCGCGCACTGCGCCGGTTCCAATGAAGAACAGGACGGCGGCCGCAAGGAACGTCGTGATATTCGAGTCGAGAATGGTCGCAAGTGCGCGCGTGAACCCGGCGTCGATGGCGCTGATCACAGAGCGTCCGGTGCGGACTTCCTCGCGGATGCGCTCATAGATGAGCACGTTGGAATCCACCGCAATTCCGATGGTCAAGACCACGCCGATGATGCCGGGCAGCGTGAGCGTCGCATTGAGCAGCGACAACACACCAAAGATCATGCCGACGTTGACACCGACCGCGATGCTGGCAAAGACCCCAAACAAGCCATAGGTCACGACCATGAAAACGACCACGAGGGCTGCGCCGTAGTAGGAGGCAGTCATGCCCTTGTGAATCGAGTCGAGGCCTAAACCTGCGCCCACCACCCGTTGCTCAATCGGAGTCAAGTTGGCCGGCAACGCACCAGCCCGCAGCAGGATTGCAAGCTTGTTGGCCGATTCCAAGGTGAAGCTGCCGGAAATCTGTCCCGATCCGCCGATGATCGGCTCGCGAATGACCGGTGCGCTGATCACCTCTTTGTCGAGTTTTATCGCAAACAGGCGTCCGGCCCCATCGATCGTCGCCTGCGCGAATTTGCGTGCACCCGACGCGTTGAACTTGAAATTGACGACAGGTTCGCCGGTGCGCTGATCAAAACCGGGTTGCGCATCGGTAAGTTCCGCGCCCGTTACCAGGACACGCTTCTCCAGGATGTAAGGAATATTGCCGGTCGCCGCGGTTCCGTAGACGATTTCGGATTCGGGCGGCCGCGGCCCCGCCAGCAACTGCTCTGTACTCATTGTCGAGTCAACCATGCGGAAGCTCAATGATGCTGGCTTGCCGACGATATCGAGTATCATCTTCGGGTCATCGACACCGGGCACCTGCAGCAGGATGCGATTGTTGCCTTGGCGCTGAATAGAGGGTTCGACCAGACCCGTTTCGTCGAGACGACGTCGAATGATTTCGACCGATTGATCGACCACTTGGCGCGTTCGCTCGAGTATGGCCGGTTCCGTCACGGTGAGACGCACCAGGCCCCCTTCACCTTCCGTGATATCGAGATTGCGCGCGCCTGTCGTATTGAGGCCGCCGCCGAGCGGTTGCGACAATTCCCGAAGTATCGTCAACCCTCGCGAATAGTCTTGATCGCGAATGCGGACCTCGACCGAGTTGCCTCGGATCACTGGTGGACTCACAAGCTGGATGCGCGCATCGCGCAGGACCCGCCGGACGTCGTCTTGCAGGCCTTGTAACTTCTGCCCGCGTACATCTCTGTCGTCGACCTCCAGCAGGAGGTGCGAACCGCCCCGCAGATCGAGACCGAGCACCACTTGATTGCGTGCCCAGGTGGGCCAGTTATCAATGGCACTTTTGGAAATGAAATTCGGAACGGCGAATAGACAAACAAAAAATGCCGTGAGCAGGATGCTCAAAGCCTTAATGGGCGAAATGTAGAGCATGGAACTTACCCCGATCCGTTGGTGATCAGTTCGCATGGTTATTGGCGGTCGCACCCTTGGCTCAGACCCTTGAGACCATTGGGTGCACCTGACTCACGCGAACCCCGTTGGTGATCTCGACTTTACATCGTCGATCACGCTCATCACGTTCCTCAGCACTTCAGGGCAAGTAGGAACGCTATCAGCACGGCGCAAGCTCTTGAACCGTTGCTGCTGCTCTCACATATGCATTTGTTGTCGTCGCAGGATTGAGTCTGTATTGATTAACGGCACGCACAATATTGCTGCGGAGTGACAATTACATGGCCTTTGGACGACCCACACGCGCCGCGCGCCAGAGAATCCATTGCCTGCGCCATTGCGGCACTTCGACGATTGCAAATGGCCTGTCGCGATGTCGATCGATTACTTTTAGAAAAGCCGGCACGAGCGCGGCCGGAAGCCAGGCCGGAGTGGCAGCAGGAGGCGCCTTGTCGATCATAAGTCTTGCGGTCACATAGTGGGATGCGGCGCGTCCGCGCAATTCGGCGAGAGCGGCGAGCAGGCCTGCGCTTGATTTGGCGGCAAGCACATCATGCGGCTCGACGCCGTGACGCGCCAAGAGCTCCCCGGGGAGGAATAGATCGCCGTGTGCGGCATGAAACCCCAAAACACGGAGCACCTGTACGATCCCGATACAAAGCCCGACCGGCTTAGCGAAAGCAAAGTCGTTGTCTTTTGCATCCGGCACAAGAATGCGCGCCGCGAGTTCGACCAGCGTGGCAAAGGTATCGCTCACATAGGTTTCGAAGTCGTCGAGACGAACCAAGGGCTCGCCATTGACATCATGACGGCGCGCCTCGATCAGCGCCTCGAACAGGTGTTGCGGCAATGCGTTACGGCTCCTCGCATCGCAAAGAGCCGAAGCAACCGGATGGCCGGCGGCCTCCTCGGGTCGCCGCCCCTCTATGACATCGCGCCACCATTGCAGGCGTATCTCGCCGGCCAAAGGCTCGCGCACACTTGCGCTTATGTTCGAAATTTCCAGGTTGAAGGCATAGAGCGCATAAAGCGCTTGCCGCCGATCAGCCGGCGCGAACAAGCTGGCGAGGAAACGGTCCTTGTCACCGTCGCGCACCAGATCTTCGCAATATTGGTAAGTCGAGAGCATGAGGCTCAAGCCTCATTAGCACCAGGAGTTCGTAGCCCGGGTTGAAGAATAGCGCGTAAGACGCCCGTAAACGCGCTGACGGGCGCTCAACCCGGGCTACAGAATCCTCTAATCCGTCGTTTCCTCGGTGGTCGCGCGGGTCGTACCGACACCGAGATAGATCAGGATCGGGGCCGCAATGAAGACCGACGTATAGGTGCCGACCAGCACGACGCCAAAGATCATGGTCGAGACGAAGCTATGAATCGCGTGGCCGCCGAACAGAAGCAGTGCCAACAGGGCAAGCGTCACCGTGACGTGCGTGATGATTGAACGCGACAGCGTCGAATTCACTGAAATATTGAGGAGATCGGGCATGGTCATGCGCTTATAGCGGCGCAGCATTTCTCGGATACGGTCGTAGATGACCACCGTATCGTTGAGCGAATAGCCCAGGATGGTCAACAATGCTGCGATGCTCGACAAATCGAAGTCGATCTGCATCAGCGACATGTATCCGATCGTGAGCACGAGGTCGTGCACGTTCGCGATCATGGCACCAAGCGCGAACTGCCATTCGAATCGAAACCACAAATAGATCAGGATCGCCAGAATTGCGATCATGAGGCCGATCGTGCTTTGCGCCAAAAGTTCGGTCGACACGCGTGGGCCGACCACATCTTCGCGCTCGATGATCACGTCATTGCCGAGCGCAGCTCTAACTTTGTCCTTGGCGACCTGCTGGGCCGCGTCGCCACCTGGCTGTTGCGGAACCCGGATCAGGACTCTGTCTGCACTGCCGAACTCCTGGAGCTGGATATCGCCGAGGCCAAGGCCGCCCATATCCGTACGCAACTTGGCGAGATCGGCAACACCGGACGTCGCCCTCACCTCGACCAACGTGCCGCCGATGAAGTCGATGCCGAAATTCAATCCGACAAAGAAATACAGGCAGATCGCGACGATCGAGAAGAACGCCGAGGCTGGAAAGCTGATGCGGCGGAACCGCATGAAGTCGAACTTCGTATCGTCTGGAACGATACGAAGCATCGGAATTGCGGAATGAAGGCGCACGGGAATGCCTTATGAAATGACGAGCTGCTGGGGGCGTGCCCACCGCACCCACCACGCCACGATGAGGCGCGTGAGAGTGAAGGCCGTGAACACCGTCGTGATGATGCCGATCCCGAGCGTCACCGCAAAGCCGCGCACCGGGCCGGTTCCGATAAAGAACAGGACGGCTGCCGCAAGAAACGTCGTGATGTTCGAGTCGAGAATGGTCGCAAGAGCGCGCGTGAAGCCGGCGTCGATGGCGCTGATCGCCGAGCGTCCGGTGCGAATTTCCTCGCGGATGCGCTCGTAGATGAGCACGTTGGAGTCCACCGCAATGCCGATGGTCAAGACGACGCCGATGATGCCGGGCAGCGTGAGCGTCGCACTGAGCAGCGACAACACGCCAAAGATCATGCCGACGTTGATGCCGACCGCGATGCTGGCAAAGACCCCGAACAGACCGTAAGTCACGACCATGAAGACGACCACGAGCACGGCACCGTAGTATGAGGCTTTCATGCCTTTCTGGATCGAGTCCAAGCCCAGCCCCGCGCCCACGACGCGTTGCTCGATCGGAGTCAACCTGGCCGGCAAGGCGCCGGCCCGCAGCAAGATTGCGAGATTATTGGCCGACTCCACGGTGAAACTGCCGGATATCTGCCCCGAACCGCCGATGATCGGCTCACGGATAACCGGTGCGGTGATCACCTCTTCGTCGAGCTTGATCGCGAACAAGCGGCCGACGCCGTCAGTCGTCGCCTGCGCGAATTTGCGTGCACCGGAGGTGTTGAACTTGAAGTTGACGACCGGCTCACTGGTGCGCTGATCAAAACCGGGTTGCGCGTCGGTAAGCTCCTCGCCGGTCACCAGGATGCGTTTCTCCAGGAGGTAGGGCACTTTGCCGGTCGCCTCGCTGCCATAAACAATCTCGGATTCGGGCGGCGGCCGCGTCGCGAGTGCCTGTTCGGCGGTCATAGTGGAGTCGACCATGCGGAAAGACAGCGACGCGGTCTTGCCAATGACATCGAGCAGTTTCTTCGGATCGTCGAGGCCGGGCACTTGCACCAGGACGCGGTTGTTGCCCTGGCGTTGAATGGAGGGTTCGACCAGACCCAGCTGGTTGACGCGGCGGCCGATGATTTCCACCGATTGGTCGACCACCTGCCGGGTACGCTCCAGAATGGCCGGCTCCGTCAAGGTGAGCCGGACCATCCCGCCGTCGGCTTGTGCGACATCGAGATTGCGGGCGCCGGTGGTGTTGATCACCCCGCCGATCGGCTGCGACAACTCCCGAAGCTTTGCATATCCCTGGCTGAAGTCCTGGTCGCGAATGCGGACCTCGACGGTATTGCCTCTGATCACCGGGGCACTGACGAGCTGGATGCGGGCCTCGCGCAGGACCCGACGCACGTCATCCTGCACGCTCCGTAGTTTCTGCGCCCGCACGTCGCCGTCGTCGACTTCAAGCAAGATGTGCGAACCGCCCTGCAGGTCGAGGCCCAGCACCACCTGGCTCCGCGCCCAGGAGGGCAACTTCTTGATCGTGCTGTCAGAAAAGAAATTCGGAACCGCAAACAGGCACACGACGAATGCCGTAAGCAGGATACTCAATGCCTTCAAGGGCGACATGTAGAGCATGGAACTTGATCCCGATCCGCTGGTTGCTGTTCAGCTCGCATCGTCCTTGGCAGGCTCGCCCTTGGCACGGACGCCCGTGATCATCGAGCGCACCTGACGAACGCGAACCCCATCGGCGATTTCGACTTCGATCTGCTCGTCGTCGATAACCTTCGTGACTTTCCCCATCAGTCCACCGGAGGTAACCACGCTGTCGCCGCGGCGCAAGTTCTTGACCAGCTCAGTGTGCTCTTTCATGCGCTTTTGTTGCGGGCGCAGGATCAGAAAATACATCATGACGATGATCAGCACGAAGGGGACCAGCATGCCGAAGGTGTCGCCGCCCAAAAGGCTCGACTGCGCAAAAGCGGGCGTCACAAACATCTATTGTCCCCTTTAAGCCTCGGATTTAGCCGGATTTTTCGGCCCGCGCGCGCGCCTTGGCCGAATTCGCGCGGACTATAACGGCCGCCGGCCCAATTGCAAACGCCACAATGCCAGCCCGGGAGCGGCGAATTAACCCAATAGACTTGCGATGCGGCCCGCACCTCATTATGGGACCCGATGGGTAAAGGCAAAACGCGTGAAGGACGCGCTCTGCCTTTGCCCATACTCTCAACCTCACGTATTTGGGCCGATCCCCCATGGCCAAACGTCCTCTAAAATCCCGCACCAAACCGGCCGGCAATCGCCGCCCGAAGGCTTTTGCACCGCAACAACGGGCCGTCGACAACATGCTCGCACGCGTGGCGGGCGCGCTTGAGCGGCTCGCCCCTGCCGCACCCGCGACCGTGGACTTTACCATTGCGGACGCCTTCGTTTGGCATCCGGGCGGACGGCGGCTCATACCGGTACCGCGGGTCAACCGTGTCGACATGGCGCTATTGTGCGGCATCGACCGGGTGCGCGACCTGCTGGTGGAGAACACCCAGCGCTTCGCCAGGGGACTGCCCGCTAACAATGCGCTCCTTTGGGGGGCCCGCGGCATGGGGAAATCATCCCTCGTCAAGGGCGTCCACGCGGCGATCAATGCCGAACAGGCAAGCGCCCAAACGAGGCTCAAAGCCCGTGACAAGTCCGGCGCAGATCTCGGCTCTGGGCCCGGGTTGGGGCTCCTCAAGCTCGTCGAAATCCACCGTGAGGATATCGAAAGCCTGCCCGACGTCATGGCGCTGGTACGCAACGTCCCCTACCGCTTCCTCGTATTCTGCGACGACCTGTCGTTCGAGGCCGAGGACACCAGTTACAAATCGCTGAAGGCGGTGCTCGAAGGCGGCATCGAGGGCCGGCCCGACAATGTGGTGTTCTATGCGACATCGAACCGCCGCCACCTGATGGCGCGCGACATGGTCGAAAACGAACGCGCAACAGCCATCAATCCCGGCGAAGCCGTCGAGGAAAAAGTGTCGCTCTCGGATCGATTCGGCCTCTGGCTCGGATTTCACCGCTGCAGCCAGGACGAATTTCTCACCATGGTCCAGGGCTACGTCACCCATTTCGGCATCCCGTATGGGGGCGAACAGCTCGAACGCGACGCCCTCGAATGGGCAACCACCCGTGGCGCCCGCTCCGGCCGCGTCGCCTGGCAATTCGTGCAGGACCTCGCGGGAAGATTGGGCGTGCGGCTGCATCCGTAACCTGGATTTTGCCAATAAGCCGTAGCCACGCATGCAGGCAACCACGCGTCCTTGGACGCGGGTTTGGCGCAATGCGGGGACGGTCTCGCAGCCGGAATAAAGTGACGTGCTTCGGCCTTCGGCGCGCGCATCCGAAAAATTTTGGGTTCGTTTTGGCCAAAAGTAGTTGGTTCGTTTGTCACCCGCCCCACGTGCAAGGCTGCAGTCGAATGCGCCGGCCCCGCCTTCGGGTATGATGCGGCTAAAAAGGCAAGGCAACGCGGGCAGGCGCCGCGCGATCGAGAAGCCGGCGGCGCAGATCCCCGGCGACGCAAATGAATATCCGGCCGGCCAGATCTGCGAACGCAATTCCACATGACCCTTTCGCCATTAATCAATCCGCAAAGTCCAGTCAAACGAATATGCTGTGCGATCCTGTGCGATGTTGTGCGATCATGTGTGTGCGGCCACTTGACGATAGATGTGGATGTCCGAGACGGCGTTTACGCCCTTGTCGACGGGCGATGCCCGCTTTCCATAATCGGCTGGTCGAGACCCGACGGCTTGAGTTTTGAAATGCCCGAACGAAAGACCATTTCTTCCTTCCGCCCAACATCATACATCATACTCCAGATGTCGATCGCGAGTCGCATATCGAGATTTATGGAATGTGCTTATAGACCAATTTCGTCGGAGGCTCTGACAAAGGAACAATTTGTTTGGAGTCACGTGCGACGTCCTGACTATCCGCCTGGTGTGAAGAGCAAGACGGCAGTCGGGCCAAACAAGAGGCAAACTGTGGTCTGCATGGATGGCAAGCACGAAAAATGCGCCTCGACTCGCAGCGGCGCTACACCGCAGCCCCGGGAACCCAGTTCTGCGATGAGCGAAAGTGACTCGGCAGGATCAAATAGCGAGCGATGGGGGACGCGTTGGTGAAGTCCGGAAGCGGAGTGCGGTTGGGCTACTGAGGGACGTTTCGTACCGACTGTCTCAAGCCCCATCAAGTGAGTAGGGCGGAAAAAATTGTTGCACTAGAGTCCGTCACGGAACTGCCGGGCCTACAATTCGGGGCCTCAAAATTCTGCTACTGGAGCATAACCCGAAGAGATACGCTCTCTCTAAGTTTTCTGTAATCGTGGCGCACCGGCGACGCTACGCTGAGAAGGAATATCTGCCTACGCTTCCTACCGTTTAAATATTTTGACGCAGCGGTTGTGATCGACCAAGAAATACACTAAAATGGCCTGCCAAGCGCCGATGCGCTGAACAAGTATCGCTTCAAGAACTCGGAGGGCTACATGAACACTAAAGGTTGCATACACCATTCGTTAATTGCTCTGATGAGCCTAGTTATCCTTCAGGCTACCCCTGCGTTCGCTGATTATACCAGACGAGTCTGCGGCGGTGAGGATCAAGCGAATGGCTGCCCGGTTTCGAAGGACATAATGCTCGGATGCAATCCGACGATACAGCAAGTAATCGCAGCCGCTTGTACGATATACCGAAGTAACGGTCAGAAGGAGGTGTTAGATGCTCGTGTTGACCGCCAAGGAAGTCACGATGGCGGGAGGTGCGGATATGTATGGTATTCGGTGACGTGCTTGACACCGCGATAAGACGGCGGCGCAGATAATTGTTGTGGCTAAAGCGTAGTTGGGACTTTAGCAGCCGACGTCGGGTCGAGTTTCTCGACTTCACGAAGGGCCCACCCGAACCTCATGACTCAACCAAGTCGAGAGCTGGTTTTCGATCCTAGAAAAGATGAGGCTGCAGGACGCCTCTGTTACGTCGAAGACTCAGGGAGCATATCGATGCATTCATCGGCAAATACAGTCAAAAATGCCAAGCTCTTTGTCTGGACGAAAGGCGAAGTGCACCAACGCCGCTTCAAACATAGACGTATCAGTCGACTGTGATTCCAGGTACCACGCGGAGCTAGTTGGGACTTAGAGAAGGCCCAGAAAATCGCTACTATCCACTCGCAATTAGCGTCTGTCCGGGAACCCCTGTTAATGTCTTAAGTCTTAAGTACAAAAGAATTTTCATCGGAGACAGCACAGTGCACAGTCCTGATTTGAATTTGAATTCAGCGAGCGATAACAAATATCTTGAGGCATTGCGCAATACAGTTGTTGACGTGTCTACCATCAGCACGGGTTTGTGGCTAACCTTTCTTCTCGTTTTGCTTTACCTTGTCATTGCTGCTTTCGAAGTTACTCATCGTGATCTATTCTTAGAAAATCCGGTTAAGCTGCCATTTCTCAACGTTGATTTGCCGCTAATCGCATTCTTCGTACTGAGCCCTGCCTTGTTCGTCGTTTTGCACGCATACGTCCTTCTTTACTTCACTTTGCTCGCGGGCAAAATCGGCAATTTTCACCGCGAGCTTCAGAAACATGTTAGAGACTCCGGGCAGCGCAGTTTTATCCGCCAACAACTGCCTACCAGCATCTTCGTACAAGTCCTGGCTGGACCCCGTGAAGTGCGCTCAGGTCTTTTAAAGTCGATGATGCGGCTCATGGCAGGAATAAGCCTCGTCATCGCGCCCATCGCGTTGCTTATTTTGTTTGAGCTACAGTTCTTACCTTATCACTCAGAACGCGTGAGTTGGTGGCATCGAACCTTAGTAATAGTCGATCTCGCGCTTCTTTGGCTATTTTGGCCCTCCATTCACAGCGGAACACTAACGCGGCTCACCTCATTCAAAATCAGCAGCATATGGGCAACCATCAAAGGGACGGCCATCAAAATATTAGCGAGGATTGAATTTGCAGGGAACTCGAATACGACGCCGCTCGAATCGGAGGGAAATACAGAGTTCGCTAAGCAGAGAATGTCGAGAAATAAGTGGACACTGCAGGCCAGGACTTTGATGTTAATCGGAAGCGTCATTACTGTTATATTCGTATTTAAGATAGTGACTTTTCCTGGCGAGTGGCTTGAAGAAAAAGTCCCTTCATTGGGTCTGGAGCCGCTGCATGTATTGTTTGTTGCGGGAGAGTTTGACCCAGGAGCGCGTACCGCAAAGAGCTTCTGGTCTAATGTAATAGTATTACCTGAGATAGATGTTATCGATCACGTCAAATTCGATACGGAAAGTAAAATTTCGAATATCTCTGTAACTCTCTCCCTGCATCAGCGTCACCTTGAGGGCGCTATATTAATTGGCGCCAAATTGCGAAAAGCAGACTTTTCTGGGGTGCAACTTCAAGGTGCCAAACTTGACGGCGCTGATTTGAGGGAGATGACGGCGCTGATTTGAGGGAGATAAGGTGCGGAAGCGGGCCGAATACCTATGAAATATTCGTTAAGGATTGCGCGCAACTTCAAGGAGCGTCGCTTCGGAATGCTCAGCTTCAGGGTGCTTCCTTAGTCAGACCCCAGCTTCAAGCCGCGAATCTCACAGGTGCCAATCTTCAAGGTGCCGTACTCCTCAGCGCGAAGCTTCGGGGCGCTGATCTCTCGTCTGCAAAGCTGCAAGGCGCAACACTCGACAGCGTCGAGGCACAAGCCGCGAAATTTGCCGATGCTTATCTACAGAGCGCGCTGCTAGGAAATGCTCAGCTTCAGGGCGCCATTTTGGACGGTGCAAACCTTCAGGGAACGGTCCTAGACGGTGCTGATCTTTCTGGAGCTTCCCTAGCGGGTGCTCGGTTTCAAAACACTTCGCTTATAAACACTTTTGTATGGAGAGCGAATGCGTTGACAGCGGATGGAAAAAAAACTGTTCTAGCTGACCGTCTCGAGTTTTCCCCGGACAAAAGATGTCTCGACTACGATACCCAAACAGACCAATGCAAGGTAAATCTTGCCGGCCAGCTATCCAAGCGGTTCGACGAGCTCAGAGGAACCATCCAATCGGATATGGCAGACGAGAAGTTGAGGCAAGAAGCTTTGACTCGGATAGATAAGCTAAATCCCGCGACGCAGTTGCAAGAGGAAAATGCGATTTCAGCGGATTGGGAGCGCATGAGAAACGACGCGCTGACTCAGACAAAGTATGCAGAAGGGTTAGCCGGAATTATTGTAACGTTGGGCTGCTCAACTGAAGGGGCACCATATGTGCTGCGAGCGTTTATCAAGCAATTCGAAACCTTTGTTTCAAAAAGTATTGAGGCTTATAAACTTGCCGACGCGTTTCTCGCAGAGAGTTGCTTTGGCTCGCAGGGTCTATCCGAGACCGAGAAGCTAAAACTCAGGGAGATAAGGCTACGGGGTCCGGCCGGTTAGCATAACGCCGTCATCGTAAGGGAGCCAGGTTCCCTACCTTGACGACGAGCGTTCGCCCGACGGTTTCCAGGATGTTCTCAAATCGTCTGGCCATGGATTCCTCGGCAGTACGGATTGCAGGATAGCCTAACGCCTCCGATCGCGGCGAACGCCGGCAGGGCCCGCTCAACCATTCGATCGGACGCGGTCAAGCTGTTACGTAGATGTGCGGGCGAACTCATGAGAGAGCCGGGCAAAACAAAGACCTTGCTATCGTCAAGGGTTCCAATGTAGCTCAGGATCACCGGGCGGCCACGCGCTCCACAGATAGTATGTGCCCGCAGGCGGCAACACGCCGAAACCGGCGCGCGTCAATACGGCCGTCAGCCGATCACGACGGCGCGCGACCCCTTCCTGGTCGATCGACAGTCGTTCAACGTCAGGCAACGCGTACTGCATCACGGCATTGGGAAAACACCATCCGAGCGCCATTTGCGCAGAGAACATTACATCTCGCAATGCCTGCCTATCGCTCAACGATATCAATGGCGATAGCGCGAGGTACCCGAGCCGCTGCCCTGGCGCCAGCAGCACCTTGCCGTAGCTGTATGTGATCAATGTCTATGGATAGATCGCGGCCGGACTGACAAAGTCGCGCCCGTCGAACCGCAAGCGCCGGTAAGGCTCGTCAGACAGCAGAAAAGATGCGGCGGCCGAACTTGGCCGAGGCGCGATCGAGCAGATTGGACAATGCCTTCAACGTGTCGCGGTCATAGATGCGGCCGGTCGGGTTGTGCGGCGTGTTGACGATGACAAGCCGGGTCTTTGGTCCGATCGCCTTCTCGATCGCGCTAAGATCGAGGTCGAATGCCGGGGCTTCAATCGGACCTTGCGCGGTGCCGTATCGGCGGTAAGGAGCATAGGCTCGTAGCAAAACAAGGCGGGCTCAGAGAACACAACCTTCGTGCAGGCCCCCCTCGTGGGAAGACTGGGCGTGCGGCTGGATGCGTGACGAATGCCGTAGGCCTGCTGCGCGTCTGGCGCGGAGGTCGCAAGCTTGGACAGAGTGTGTCGGGCTCCTACATAATGGAGCGATCCGGAGCGAAGGAGTTCACCGATGGTCCAGGTATTGGAAAAAGATGCTGCCGCCAAGGCAATAACGGAGACGATCAACTACATCGTCGATAACGGCGAGAAGGTTTTCACCGTTACGGCTGGTCCGGGCGGCACCGATGTGCGCAACGG
>Ga0209488_10000868_pt1 | contig 25684 bp, 34 predicted proteins | sample Rivendell_Oct201_8_FD_188349 | JGI IMG/M metagenome (GOLD analysis project Ga0209488, IMG submission 188349) | Vadose zone soil microbial communities from the Eel River Critical Zone Observatory, Northern California, USA -... | ecosystem: Environmental > Terrestrial > Soil > Vadose zone >...
TTGTATTATCTTGCTCCGGTCGGCTACACATATAGCGCCTCGCAAAGCGCCCCTGCCGTTCTCGGCGGAGAGTACACCTCGATATGTACGAATGTTTTTTTTCTCCCACAATTCTTCCGGCGGGGCTTGTGCGGGCATCACGCATGTGGCGGGACAAAACCCGTAGAGAATCCTAGTGGCTGTATAACATATATAATCTGACTTCCAGAAATCACAGAGCCAAGTGAGCAAACGGAGCGAACGAACGAGCGAACTCTCGGGTTTGATGTGACCTCCCTTCACCCATCTGGTAGCAGGCGGAGAAATCAGGTTATCTCATCCTTCTGATTGTTCTTTTTTTTGTTGCTGGTTCCATTCATTTTTCGATACCAGGTGTTATTGCCAATAATACCCCCGAAGCCTTTGGCATGGAAGACGTCCCGGATGACGCGCTACAGAACCGTGGCAACGCACAAGGTGATCGGTGAAAGTAATCACTATATCAGGGCATGCGCGTGTTTATGGCCATTCTGTGACACCGACTGTGTGGGTCAGTAGTGTTTTGGCTTGTTTTTCTTTTTTTTATCATCACCGGGACTTCCGGAATGCGTGTCGGGCGAACGACGTTAGCGAGAAGCAGCGTAAGGTTCCAAATGCATCAATCCGGGAGAGTTGCTCCCACGGAAGTTATTATTGGGTGCGTACTAACATTAGCACATCAAAGAGTCCGATGGCGACTTGCAGCTACCTCGCATCTTTAATGTCAAAACGTGCTGTTCGGACACGGCGGCGAGTGACCGCCCGTACCAAAAAGGGCCAGAGACTAGCAGGTAGTTTCATATGATCTTGGGTCGCATTGACTATGCATGCCTAAGAAAACTTCATGTCTGATTCGAAGAGCAGGACACGCTGCGTGCGACAGTGTGATATGACCTACTAGCAAGTGCTTGCAACACATCCCCCTAAGAAGCAAAAGTTACGGTTCCAATAGACATCTATCGCGATGACCGTGATGATCACGCGGAGCTCCACGAGAGAGCTCAAGTACTTTTTAAGCTGCTACATCGATCGAAGTAAGGAACGCTTCTATAGAACCTCCCGGAGCGCTGGCCAAGGATCGCGTTGGGATAGTGCAAGTCGGACCACATCTAATTGCGCTTCTGTTACTGCGGCGGCCTTGACCATGACTACAAGTTCCGCGGAGTGTTGTGCATCCCCTTTTCACGTTGTTGTGTGATCGGTCAGTTAGCGGGTTGCCCCGAACCATGAATGTCCCCCTCTTTCCTTGGAAACTCGTCCGGCGCCGCCGCTACCTATTTCCCGGGAACCCATGAAGAGCCTGAGACGCCTTGGTCCCTGTCGAGCTGACGAGAAATGCGGAGGAACCGAATCCTGTTTCGGTCTTTGCTGTGATGCAACCGCGGCATGAAATTGCGCGGTGAAGCCCTATCAACACGCAAGAGGTCAAATCAACTCGATATTAGCGGAGAATATACTTATTGTGGTCAATTTTCGAGAGATGACGCGATGACAGGTTAGCTTCCGCCACCATAACACGGTGTGTCGAAAAACGCAGTACCCTGGACGTCCGACATGGCAGGTGGATTACTGTTACATATTGTCCATATGGCCCAGGTTGACTCGGATTCACGTGTTGCAACCACAACAATTGTGTCATGTCATGTTAATTCCTTACGCCGGGGATACTAATTCCTCGGTCTTCAACACGTCTCCAAGTCATCGAAATGAATGAACTGATTCCGTCGCCACGCGGTTCTCTTTACGGTGAAGAGTCCACACCGCACACCATCAAAATTGGATGCGTTCTGGGTATAATTCGATCTCGCTCCGGGTCTACAGACCAATATCGAACCGTCTACTTGGCAAAAAGCTATTAGTCGGGGAGAACAGCCACTCTGGTGAAACCCTCACTCACATCGATATTGATGTTTTGTAGTGATTACGAAACTCAGTACTGTAAGTTGTAAGACTTGTTGTTGATGGCCCGCCGGGCTGCTCTGGCTGGTCACCATGTTCTTGGTATGTAGTAATTTACATATTGAGTCCGCGTTTCAGAAGACGTCTAGGTCCCATCGCTGTCGTGCGGAAGACTGGAAAATAACATGATATTCTGATATGTTGACCGTCTGACCGTGTCGGTCGGACCGATTACGGATGATTGCGAACAGGTCGGTCGCACGAGCAGATGGAGAATGTACTGTGTGCTACAGCTACAATAGTCATGATCCATGATCGGATGGTAGGTGGACTGACGACATGTTGCGGCGCCCAATTCAAGGCGGCGTGCATTTTTTTTCCTCCTGTTTGGATTCGGCAACCGGTCCTCGTGCGAGTCGATTCGATTCGCTGTATTGACAGTGCAACCTAGCTCTCAGTAAAATTTTGATAGCATGTGGTCCTTCAGGTGGTGGTGGCACCACTCTTGTGATCAACCATCTGATCATGATAAGATCCATTGCCCTTGCACGTTGCGTCACCAACCGATACTCCACTTTTACACTACTCCACCCTCAGCCATAGACAACAAATACCCCTGTTCTGAATTGAATTACATTATCCATGTCGCCAACTGATACAGCGCCCGAAAGCACCCTTCCTTATCCTCCCGTCCATCGGGACAAGAAGTTCGTGGTTTTTTCTGACTGGTGAGTTTGTCATATACACTTCCATACAGCGTATAGTCCCACCACCTGTTGTCCCATGACTACTCACTGGACCTCCGCGCGCCTACAGGGATGGTACCATCACCACGTATGACTCGAACGACTGTAAGTCCCTCCGTCTCGTCACATTCTTGGCCTTCAAGTCGGAATAAACGATAGATATGACGGATTTTCTCGGATACGGGAAGGAAAAGAGGCGAGCGGGTAACCTCGAAATCCTCGCCGGCCGCGTAACATTCCGGTATGCACCGTACCGCTCAGAGCGGCAGCGTCATCTCACTCACGGTCATGCAGAGACGCCTTTCGGGAGATGTTGGAGAGTGTCAGCCAGAACAGACACACGTTTGAGGAGTGCAAGCAAGCGCTCAAAGATAGTACGCCTTTCTCTCGCGCGCATCGTGACTTTTCGGTTAGACTTTAGGAGGACACCGTAACAGACATTAAGCTCGATTCGGGCTTCAAAGAGTTCTTCCGATATTGTCAGTCCCAGGACATACCCTTGATTATCGTGTCGAGGTGCGAGGCAATGCATTCCCCTTACCTCCCGGCGCTGATCCGATGACTTAACCCTTCCGGGTCCGCAGCGGTATGGAGCCTCTTATCCGCGCTATCCTCTCCAATCTCGTCGGTGACGATGCGAAGCATATCGAAATCATCTCCAATTCTGTCGACGTCCACGATGACGGGTTGTGGAATATCAAGTTCCGTCATCCCTCCAGGTAGGGGACCCGCCTTTTCCCCAATCAGCCCTCCAGTTCTAGATTCTCTTATCTCCGCAGTGGATATGGGCACGACAAGTCGCAGGCAATCCTCCCCTACAGGAACCTCGAAAGAGCTCCGCTGCTCTTTTACTTTGGAGATGGCGTTTCTGGTGCGGCAACCGTCCCTTTCTGCCTGGCGGCTGGCTCCAATTTGACATATCCCGTGCTTCTAGACATGTCCGCCGCCAAGCACGCCGATGTGCTATTCGTGAAAGAGAAGTCGGACGGCGAGAATGACCTCGCGACGTATTGCAAGAGGGAGGACATTCCGCACGTGCTGTTTGCAGACTTTTCCAAGGCGCTCCCCGTCGTTCGCTCGATTGTGGAAGGCGAGAAGACGCCTAAGGAATGGTTTGAAATTGGAAGTGCATGATTTATATGTGCTACTGTGACACCCGAGGGTGGATCTCGAGCTAAATGGCCTCTCGACGTCCTTGACTGAAGGGACACGCTTTAGAACGGAATACGGAGCGCAGCTCGCAGTTGTGTATTGCCTGTCTTGAAAAAACAACTTATCCTGCGCGTTAATCAAGCGCTCGACCCTCGGTGTGATCAGGCTCGTGATACATGTTGCCGCCCATTTTCAAGCTCAGTTTGCCCATGCGATGGCAGTTCGTGACAAGTGCCCAGTGAAACAGGACAAACCTCGTGGTCGCGGCCTGAGCGCCTCAGCCACGCACGTCATCCGGGTTGTCATTCCCCCGGCCTAGAGGAAGGGAATCGGTCTGATGCTAGAGGCGCCATAGAACGATCCACAGAAAGGGGGCACACGGAGCGTATGTGACGAATGGTGGAGTGAAGTCTGGCAAAAAGAGAGCACACCAGGAGACAGGAAGATGATGATTAATGTATGTATATGTAAGTGTATATGCCACAGACGTGAAGGGTTCATACAGCACATGCAAGTCCATCAGAGTCTAGACTGCAGTGGTGATTAGGGAATGATCTAAATCTAGCTACGACGAAAAACCGAAGGAAGCGATGGAGAGTGCGACATATGATAAGAAAATATTGTTACCAATTATGGTTGAATGAGGTCAGATGGGGTTCGGGACGGGGATATGAGAGCGTGCACATCAGAACGTGTGGAGGTAACCGGTGGACAGGCGCATGGGGATACACGAGATAACTACCAATCGAGGACAGGGGGGAAGAACTTGGCGATGAGGCGTTCATAGTACGGGCGGAGGGCTTGGGCGTCGACAGGTTGGTCGCTCTTGCTGTACAGGTCGTATGGGTTGAATGCGCGGACTGCGGCAAGTGCACGCTTGTCCTTTTCGTTTGTGAGGTGGGAATATGCGCCCTCACGGTGCCATCTGAACTCGATCAGGGACTCAGCGCCATGGGAGACACGAGCGAATATGGGGAAAACGCACGGGTAGAAGCTGTGGTAACGGATCATCGCGAGAGCTTCCTCAGGGAGGGAGCACTGGCCCTTTAGAACATGATATAGATACTGCGCCCGCGTTGCGTCAGTGGAGCGTTCGGAGAAGTTTGAGAGCCACAACAGACCTCATCATGACCCCAGGAGAGCATGACATTGTCTAGCCCACAATGTGGCTGGTAGATACCGTATTCAGTAGAATAGATGTTATCGTGGGAGTCTGGGTTCGCGGCGAAGGACTCCGGATATATAATCTTATCAGAGAAGCGGCAGCCGACGACAAAGGTATCCTTTGGTTATGAGTCAGCTTTACCAAGCTCCGGGATCAGGAAGTCCGGACATGCGCGTACCCCGACGACGTCCCATTGGCCTTCTGAATCAAAGAGGAAGAGCAATTTTCCGAGGTCGTGAACGAGACCGGTAACCTGCATCCACTCTGGTTTCCCGTCCCGACGGATGGCCTCAGCAGTCTGAAGCAGATGCTCAATCTGCGACAAGTTTGTCTAAGGTCCATCAGTGGCTGTGTCTCGTCCCTTGGAACTGATGATGAGGTGGAGTACTCACATCTGGGTCAGACTCGTCCACGAGGGTGTCGAGCATTTCCATGGCCTGCCAAATACCCATACGGGCGCGACAATGACTCTTGAAGTTGACGCGAGCCTGGATGTTGAAGGCGACGGTCTGGTTTTCTGTCCAAAGGGGTGATGAGATGGGTGGGGGTGGCAAACAAACAATCAGGCACGAGTCATACCATGTTGCTCCTTATAGAAATTTTTGACACGATCGCAGGCCGCCTCATACTGACGGAAGTGTGCCTTGTCTTTTTCCACGTCGAACTCAGATTCATCGTCCCATAGTTTCAGCTTCTGCACGTTCACTGCAAACACGGATATGGTCATCTGGTCAGACTTCTATGTGTGCGCAAGCAAGCATATCGGCCAGCCGTGGGTGGGCCACACCGTGACCGACCTTCATCGACAGCATCGGAGACTTGGTCGAACGCACGACCATCGCGCTTCTGGGTGGTGGTAGTGAGGGCGGGCATGGTAGCGAAGGGTCAAGATGTGGCAGTGGGCTCAAAGGGCGGTGGATGTGTTGAAAGGTCAGGGGAGAGACGGTGGCCTTTTTGAATAGTGGGGTGGCACTGGCGTCTAGTTAGGAGAGAGATCTCGCGTCGAGTGCTCCTGGATACACAAGGAGGAATGTATATCCAACGGAGGCAGTTCCCGGGAGAAGGCGAGGTGATCTTCAAAGGGGCGGAAGCTATCGGAGAATGTTGCGTGTGTGCCCGCGTGTCCGCACAGCTAGCCCCGTTAAAAAAAAAACACATTTTGGACGATTGATTTGGGTTTCATAAAGGTGAATGGGAAAATTACGCCGTGTGACAAATAGCGGGGAGAACTGAATCACAATCAGAGACCATAAACCGAACTTCCTTGTGGAGGTGACCCCAAAGGCCACGGGTAAAACGCTGAACCCGGATCAAGCGTTGCCCCAATTTCATAAACAAAACAGTGCATGATGTATTGCCCGAATCTATAGGGCCTATTAGTGTCCTGCGAAGACCACACCTTCCGTGTGATTCCGCGGTCTAGTACGCGCATTGTTGGCATTAGCAAAAGGGGGCTCTGCTTGCCCGCACCCGGTCTCTGTGCTGCGTTTAGATGCGGTCCGATTTCAATCGAGGTGCGCGCTCTCATCCCATCCCCATTCTCATCTTATCCCTCAAGGCATAAACGTTAACGTGAACCCAACATCTTCTTCTCGGGAACCCCCGCTCGACATAGGTACCCATCCGTCGTTATATCTTCCCTTCCGAAACCGAAACGAGTGCACCGCAGCCTGTGTAGGCTCGGAAATGCCGGGAAGAGAGAAAGGCGATCGGGAAGTGATGATGGCACTTTCAGGGGCCGCCACACATCGAAAAGCAAAATTTTCTAGTAGCCTTGGGAGACCGGTGCATCGGAACTTATTGAACTGGTGTAATTGGACAGTCTGCTACTCGACTTTACAGATTAAACAAAGATAACAACGACCATGGCATCGATTAATTCCATCGCCGGGATGCGAGAGCATGCAAAATGGAAAGATAGACTACACGACCGGGGATCTGGAGTTGCCTTATCCACTCTAACCTACACAGCCGAGCGGCGGAGCCAATGCACTGGATAATCCACCGCGGGCCGAGAATTTTTGTGGGTATCTGTGGTCGTGGTCGAGGGTTCTAGGCATCAGGCATCCTCACACTGAGCAGACTTTGCTTGTGACCCTTCTTGCGGCACCGATAGTCCTGCCCGATGGCTCCGTACTGGGATTGAGCCCGGAGAGTACTTTTAGACACGTCTATGAATATGAATGTACTTTTAGCACAGAACAGAGCATGGGAATCACTGGAACAATCCATTCCCATTGGTAATTGTAATTCCAACCATGAGGGCTTTGCACGAATCCACGACGGTGCGGATCACGCACGCAGACTGTCACACGACGGGCATGGAGGGAGATTGCCGATGATAGTGGTCACTTTGTGCCGAGGAAGTTGCGAGGGCGGTGGGGGTGGTGTCGCACCACCAACGAACCTTGACCACAAGCAAGGCTGTGTCCACCCTTTAGTGGCGCTTGCTTCCGGCCCGGGAAAGAGCTGGGCTGGGCAGTGGCTGGGCATCCATCATGGCAATCACCCCTCCCGTGTGTGGGGCCGAAACCCCATAGGGAAGTTCAAACTAAATAGTGGAGTCGTAAACAGCGTTTCTAAGGAGTAAATTGCTGACAGTCGGAACATCAGAGGCGGGAAGCGATTCAAATAACATACGGCTTTCGTGGGAGCAGCTGGTCGAGATCCCACTGTGGGAAGTCCGTGTCCGTGAGTCGGAAAAGAGTACAACTGCCATGCGTGTCCTGATCATCAGCTGCAACTGCATTTTCCCCTTTGTCACAATGGGATCGCATTTACGTCTCGCAACAGGGACAAGCGTGCGATAGATATATCACACTCGACTAGGACATCCACGAACATGCGGCGCCGCAACATGAGTTTGGAGTTGCAAAAATCCCTTCATCAGTTCTGCTTGTCACAATTTCACCGCTTGAAACGAGTGTGGCATAGTGAACGAACTGCAGCATTGCAAATATGCCAAGTTGAACTGAAGTGCAACACTCGATAGGTTCTAGATTCCAGTGTGACGTGCCAAAACGAACCAGCCTGGCAGAATCCACATGCTCCGCCCGGAAGATTGTCGACGTTTCGGTCTCATGTCTATGACAACCAACCCGTCAACCTGTCAAACAAAAATATGTCGCCCCCCGGGGTCGGGCACGTTGGTGTGCGGGGATCGTGGTGTGTACCGTGACAGTGGTGTGCAGCATCAGAACATTGCCATGTGTCCCGTGTCCCGAAGTATAATGTAATCATCACCCACCAGGGTCAAACTGATGTCTGACCAGAGTAAAATTTTAGAACTTGTAAGGCGTTTCGTGCTCGTTCCACTTAGGGTTGTCAGCATTGCATTGTCATGCCGGGTCCCTCGGCTCTCGGCTGTCTGGCATCTTTTGACAGACACTAGCACTATGATCACATCATCGTTTCTGCTCAAATACTGTCTGTCGACGGGTCAACATTTACTAATCGACTTTTAGAAAGCGTCTCCGAGTGGACACTAGATTCCTACCCGAGATGTATCACTGATCGGGTTGTTGCTTGTGACACACCTCACCTCCTTCAATTAGAGGTTCTTTTCTCGGCTCTAACGAATCGTTTCAAAATTCCTGACTGGATGACGAACCAGGTGATTACCAGCAATCCAGGGCAAAGTAGTTATGTGATATGCCCGTTGCACTCTCGAGAGCACCCGTCGAAGGTCACGTTTCCGAAACGTTGCCACGGCCACCTTCACGCATGGACCTTGCCTCGTGCTCATTTTTTGTGGTCCGATCTCACAAAGCATGCAACTTCCCACCGCGTCCCTGTAGACTCCCGAGCTGCGTTCAAGTTCTAGCATTACAGCCCTCGGAGCTGAGAGAACTACTATCTCAGTGAGGCGATTCTTTCGAACCACCTGCAAGACCACTGGCAGGTAGTTATGGTTACCCTACGTCATGGACAGGTATTCGTCTGGACACCCGGAGAGAGCTCACGTCCGGTCTGACATGACATGAGCGCCGACGAATATTCGCCGCATGGATTAATCAATTTTTTTTGCTTCAAATTTCTGTTCATCTCCACTTCTCGTACCGCCAAGTGACATGGAAATATGTCAATTTCCTCTTCTTTCTTGTGACAACTCTTGGCGGCAATTATGATTTCCGACCACGACTCACGATGATATCGGTGACGAAAGCATGCGCCGCAAAGGTCACGCAATATATCGGCTCGCGGATGGAACTATTGGGATCTTCGAGATCGAGTCTGGAAAATGTGAGCAATTCAACTAGCCCCTGAATTTCATCATTGCCCGACAGGTAGGGACCGCTTTATCCCTTGCGGTATCCACACCTACAATTGGTGAATGCTTCTGGAACCGTAGTCAAGCCCCCTTCTGGATTTCTGTTCGAATTTTTTGATCTCCTTGGGTTCAACTAATTCCTCGCTTATGGTAAGTTAGCCGAAGGTGACATACGTCGCATCATCCTCGCCTACCTTTCGGTTCATTGTTTGGGGAGCATGTGCGTCTGAAACCTCCGACTATACCTCGAAGGTCGCAGAGTTCACCACTGCAGATTTTTGGGGTGTGACAACCTATGATGTTGGAGGGTGTTTAAACTTCTCACCACACCCCATGCTTCCTACCAGCTCTCCCGAGGAAGTGTTGTGAAGAACGCCTATCCAATTACCTGTCTGCCCAAGCCTTTGCGTCATCGTTTCCCGCCACAACTGCGATGCCGACCTTACGATCACTGAGGTTTGTCTTTGTCCCTCACCCCATTGCGTTGACTCTTACCAACACTCGCGACCGCGACAGGCACCTCCCCTACCCATCTCCTGCAAGTACACTCGCTGCTCGACAACGTGATACCGAATGAATCACCCGAGCCATCGACACTGGTTCCGGGGCCGAGTTCCGACCTGCCTAGCAGGCTTGGTGTACGATATGCTCGCAGCGTGTCCGTCGGTAATTATGGCATCATGGACTTCTTGTCCTATCTCACATGGCCCAAACGTGGATGGACCCACCTCATGGATTGATACGTAATAGGTTTATGTTCTTCGTGTTGATTCTGCGTGCGTTGGAATCCAACCAGCCCTTGTTGCTGAACGTGAGCACCTGTTAGGGCCCAAGCATGGTGGGAATGCCACCACCATAACGACGTTTTGGGGATAATATCACCTGGGGACCACTCCTTCACCTCTCTGCCGACACTGGACACTTTTTTTTTGCAACGTGATGTGTTTTCGCTGCCCACGAATACCGCCTAATATTCGCATCGCATCGTCCCGAGTGTTCCGGATCGTCATAAGCACGTACCCCATCTCCATCGGGGATTGTGAAAACTCTGAACTCCTCTCCGGCGATGGATCCGATGTAGCCTCAGGTCTCGTCCCCGCATCGAGCATCCGTCTATGAGCGCCAAGTGCTACCACTACGGACCGATGTCCCTAATCAAAAGACTCGGAGGCAGGACTTTGCTTGTGCCACCAATCTACTGCTGCAATTTTCGGCAGAGTGCGTCGCCTAGTAGCATTCTCGCAGAGGCCATTCGGCACGCCGAACCGAGGTGTTTTGCTTCGACGCCGTAATCCACATGTCCTTGCTGTGACGGATTCATGACTTCTTGGTCTAGCACTGAAACCAGGTCTCTAACCACCAGCCTGGAAGTGACCTCCTGTTAGGTGATTAAAGTGCCTACGTCGCTGCGCTTACTAGTAGGGAGCATCTGTCTTTCGAATCCATGCGTTCGAAGGTCTGGTTGATTGCGTTCTCGTAAGGGAAAGCGCTAACTTTCATTTGTCATAATTTATATCGCCCACATGGCAACTTCTTATGCTCCTCCGATTTTACTATACACGATAAAAATATTTTACATTAATTACCTAGTGACAGCGCATAAGACCTTGCGAAGTGTCTTCATATTAGGTTGTAGTGCGCACAGAGGCAAAATGACACAGGGCAACTACCGAGCTGCGTGTGGATTCGTCTTTACGGCATGCCAGTACTTTGTTTTTCATTATCGGTGCGCTGGCTCCGACTGGCATAGATGTTACCCCGCAACATGTCCGAGAATGAGCAAGAGGACAAATCGGCAGGCCTATCCCTCCGTCCTGGAGTTGGGTGGAGCGCGGTACCTCTAACGTACCGGAACGGGTACCGAAAGGCTTTCCAACTTACTTACAGTAAGTTACCGCTCAGTGAAGGACACTCTCAGGGCCGCAAGGCCGGGCCGTGGCGCAAGCTTCTTGTGCGTCCGCCCCCACAGCCGGTAACTTTTTCGCAGGGGCCATCGGATCGGTTAGTTCTATGAGAAGGAAGTGGTCCTATGGGCCCGCCGGGTACACCACAGAGTCGCTGACGCAACTCATCGCTCGAGCCCCTCTTGAAGTTTTTGAAGGGCCTCGATCCAGTCTCGCCGCGTGATAAAAACCATCTCAATCATGGTACGCGGAGATCATGTTGTGGAAAATCATGCGCAGGGGTTGATTTTCGAAGGACGTCAAAGTGCGAGCACCCGCCTGCATCACCGCGAACGTTCCAGACAACAAAGTGGGTCCCCGAGATGATTAAAAAGAAGCAGTGAGGGGAGATCGGATCTTCAGCCGAAGTGGTGCCTGGTACTGTGCATGGAACAGACTAATGAGTATGAGAAAGACTGATCGAAGGCGGCTGTGCAAAGGAAGCTATCTGGATGGACGGACCGGAAGATTGTGACTCACTGGACTATGAAGGGCGGATTCAGCATCATCGGAAGAATCTGACCGGTCCGAGTCGGTACAGAAAAAAGCCCGAGAAAGAGCAAATGAAGTTACGTCCTCAGGGTCATAATCTAATCCTACGCACGCTCGGTTGATTATCCGAGTCTGCGCTGACATCAGTGCTGGTATCCATTTGCGACCAAGTTAGGCCAGACTCCACTTCCGCACCGAACGAGCCGGTGTAGTAATTGGCGACAGACGAGTTGTAGCGCAGCGCTTGAACTTCGTTACGCTCCTCCGTTTTTGCACACATGGAGGAAAACAACTACATCTACGCGGCCCTCGCATCCGCAGGTGTTGTTGGGGGGTTGGTGACGAGATGGCCGTAGCGCTGCGAGCAAGCCAAGGTTGACCCCACCGACACACCGACTCGGAGCACTAGTTCGCGAGCGTGTTTCCTTGGATAAGCAAGGAGACACCGACCAGGGCGAGGGGTCAAAGCAGCAAGAATGCGGGGTGTCCTGCAGCATCAACGGCTAGTAATCGCTAAGACCAGACGATCGCAGGTGCGAAACACTGGATAAAACCAAACCTCCGTTCACATCCGCCCGCCTACAGGATCCGTACTTTATGTGCAGGATAGTCAATGAAGTCACGGCTTTGGAAAACCCACACAGGGCGAAGGCAGAAGGCATTGCGGCGTAGGCAGACTAGGGCAATGCCTAATATTCTAAGCAAGGATACGAACGCGTCATGCATCGCTGGAACTCGGCACGCTGACGAAAGAGCAAGCACAGAGATCGTTTCCAGGTAGTACGTGTCATTCTTGGTGGATCGGTTGTCCGTGTGGCATGCTTCCACTTGAGTAACCGTCGCTAGGAAGGCAAGGTCAGGCTTCATCATGAACTTGTGCTCTTGGGTATACTCTAAACGAGCTGAGTGAATTAATTGAGCTCTATATTGCTGAGGGCTCTTACCAAAACTTCAGGAAGAATTCCGGGCCTCCTCTCATCATGATTCCACAATAACCTCCATTGGCAGCTGAAGTTCAAACGACAACTTAAAGGACCTGAGGACTAACTATCGGCCGGGTCCTGGACAGGCGATGGGATTGACAGAAATATATTGTCCTAAAATGGCATATCTGCTAGTGACACCGCCAGTGCCAAGCATGATACTTACTACCCTCTGCTCTGCGAATTCGTGTCCATGCCGCCCGCGAGGCCCAAAGGCAAGGTCATTTCCACGATCGGTACGAACAGCCGTGATGCGCACGAGATTGAAGCACAGCAATCGAGTCTGGAAATTCTGTGTGTTGGTCATCACCGCCCAGGCTATGGGGCCGTGACGGAGTCGGAATACACAGCCAGCAAGTACGACTGTTGCTAGTACTCGAGGCAAACGCGCGCCTATGCGCTTGCCACTGGCACGGCACATGAAGTCGTCGAAAATGCCATTTTCGACAACTCCATGTGCCGTCCAAGCCCAGTTGGACACTGGCACTTTGGTGCCAGTGACCGCCGGGTGAAGTCGCTTCCATTCTAGCAGTCAAGTGGGGTATCAAGGAAAAGGGGAAACTTGAAGATTGTGGTGGCTGCGAAGAGGCGCGTGCCAGTGGATCATGCCATGGCATCGGGATGATGGATCGAGGTCGCCCCTTTGCTCTACACAATGTCATTCGATCATCCATTCAGTCTAGAGCCGGGCCTGGCTCGATTGCCGTGTGGCAGTGGCAATAAGACCTTGACCAGAATGTGACAGTATTGTCCGCGACTGAATGAATGGCAACTTGTGACTTGATTCACATCTTAAAACCCCGCCAGTCATCTGCGTGTTAGTATTGCTTCCAGCAATGCTACTTGGATTGGATACAGTATATTGAACAGCGCCGACATTAATCGAGGACAGTCATACGGAAAACATCTCAATTAATTGTAGATGTAATAAGGCAAGCGATATGAATATTAGTGCCGCGGTCAGCAGCCTCTGGACAAGCTTTCGGTGCCACAACAACTAACTACGGTATGCGGGTAGAGAACACCGTGGGTCTCGCGTACCATCCGCTTCAGTTAGAACAAGGATCGTGCGATTGCTACAAGGACCCAGACGAGCACGATAGAATGCATGGCTGGCGGACCTGTTCGGGCGCCGGCGTCGACGAGCGGCACCGCACGGCCAATCGTCTCGTTCAAGCACGTCAGCAGGGCCATGTCCGTGCCGCTCGGGAACGGCACGGCGGGACCGCTCGCGTTGGGATTTTGTGTGCCGTTCAGCGCGGCCGTGTCGTTGTACCCGTCTAGCGTGAGGACTACGCTGCTTCCGCGATAGTACTGCAGCACCTGCTCGGGGAGCGGCGCCGTGGTCGTGTTCGTGTAGGGCGTGGGTGAACTCGACGTGTTGTTCTGGTCGAGATTCGAAGAGCAGTTGGCATTTACGGACCCGATGAGCGAGGAGACGGTGCTTTGGTCCGAGAGAACAAAAAACGTCGAACCGGTGTTGTTTGATCGGAACTGTGCGCTCGCCAGTGGCCCACCAGGGCGCGATGAATTGTCGGGGAGGCCATACTGCACAGTTGAATTCGTGTAAGAACAATTCATGATGAGGAAGGGGTTAGCAAGATGGATACAAACCTCATCGGAATCGTGCAGGTACGCGCTGTCGCCGGTCGCAGGGCCAGGCCACACCACAGGCCAAAAGTAGAACGGTAGGCCGAGCCCCCGCACGCCGCGTTGGGGGACGATGTCGGGGTAACCACTACCATATACACTTCGAAATGCGCATAGACATGCATGTCAGGATTGGGCTACAGAACCTTGGAATCGACAAACCTGTTCCCGTACACCCTACCCCTGTTGCCACCACCCGCCATGCGCCCAGCGAATGGCTGACCAGACGGGATGAGTGCAGCCCTGCCACCTCCCGCACCATAGCTCGTCGCACTTTTCTTACCGTTCGGGAGTTTCCCTCCGTTGAGGGGCACCTTTCCCGGACTGCCTTCTAAATGCGCGGGATTAAGGTAAGAGTAGTGCGTGGCGTGGAATGTGGAGTGGATGACGTACTGGAGCCACTACCGCTGCTTCCCTTGCCCTTGCCACCCCTGCCGCCACCGCCGCCGCCTTTGCGGCGCATGAGGGACAGATTCGATAAAGACGTAGAATCTATGCGCCATTCTTGAGATTCACGAATGCGGAGGGAAGATATGAATGGAATGAGCATAGTGGTAGTTGGTTTGGGGCTTGTGCTTGGGTAGTGGGATAACTGCGATGATGATATAGTAATTTTGCGAGTGCGGAGTGGCGTGGCTAATCCAACGACACCCCATTGTAATGGAGAGACACCGCAAAAGCAAGCTCGATTACCGTAGGTGGAGCCGGACGGACCAGAATTACCCCTCCATCGGACTTTAATCGGAGTTATAAATATGACGGGTCGTCCAGCGAACTTTAGATCTCCGATTCAATATCCGATAAGGCTCTGGGAACGAGATTGGTGCTGAGCCTAAATAGAAATCTTGGAGATGTCCGTAACTGACCACGAGTCCGTTCGAGTAGAAATGTCGGCAAGTTGAAAATGGACCTAGAACTCAAAAAAAAGTTTATTCCAAAATTCATTTTCAGGAGAAGAGAAGTGCAAAACCCTCTTTTTTTCGAAAAGTAGAATAGTTAGAAAGCTGTTGGATATTTTCCTGATGTAGCAAAGACAGCAACAAGCAAAGGGCATTATTTATGGAGCAGGGCCTCAAGTCATACAAATGAGCAAGAAGCTTGAACTTCAAGAAAACTGAATGGTGGAGCACGCAGACCCGAGATACAAGCGGGCCAGGACGTGCATTCTGGGCATTTGTTAATCCAAAGCTTGGCAACCTCGCTGCATGGCATGGTTTGCGAGCGAAGTTGCTTGGTTTGTTCGTTTTATACAAGCTCTGACCATCCACAACACGCAAAATATTTGCATAACATCGGCGCGCGCGCATAACATTTTCTCGTACTGTCATATTGGAACAGAAGAAAGGACAATGTTAATGACCACAATCCCCAAAAGTATACATGGTTATGCGATTAAAGTAGACGCCGTGGCAGAGTCATACTTGAACGTCGGCGGAATCTGCTGCTTGGTCTTATAATAGCGCGCGAGACGGTGAATGCGCGACTCGATCAGAATCAAGCGGAATTTCGAGTCCTTATCCTTGCGGTTTGTTTCCAAGTGCTTGCGCACGGCAACAGCCTTCTTGATCAGATGCCAGAGGTCTTCAGGGATCGAGGGTGCAAGGCCTAAGCATCATGTACAGTCAGAACCAACACCCTTTTCATAGGACCCATGTGAAGATAAAGCAGGCGCACCGTTCGATTTGAGGATACGGAGGATTTTGTTACCCGTGACAAAGCGGACTTGAGGGATACCGTGCGAGTCACGGAGAGTTACCCCAATCTGGGATGGTGTAAGGCCCTTGCGCGCAAGCTTGGTGATGTTTTCAACGACATCCTCAGGCGTCGTTTTTAACCAGGACGGAGGGGAGCGGCGGTAAGGAAGCGCAGAGGACGCTAGTGTGCGTGCAACTCAGAAGAAAGATTCAGACTTCAGATTGGCCAAACGTACAAATGCCCTTTCCGGGAGCGTGCATACGACCCATGGTGGATCTGAGTAACAATCAGCATTAGTTCGCCACATAGAATCATGGTAGACAGCGCACATATTTTATGGACAACTTGATCTTGAGGAAATGCACACAGTCAGTTGTGGGGTCGAGTGCGGATGTCACGCGTGACTATGTGGCTTGTGGCAACTGTACAGTAGCAAACCTTGTTTTTCCCGCCGCATCCGCTATGTTGTGATCGGTGAAGGATCCAAGTTCACACCAGTTCAATTATGAAGTTCAACATTGCCAGTGCGTCTTCATATCTGTCATCTTCCTCATCCTCCTGAATTTTGCTTTCAAAAGACCCCGCGACGGGGCAACAAAAGACCATTGATATTGATGACGAGAAGAAATAGTGGGCAATGTTCTACACTTACCATCTCCGCCTTTTGACCTTGGCTTTCCAGTCGCGTTTTCTACGATAAGAAATTATCCCAAGAAGTCCCTGGAGAGGCCATTGGAGACGAGTTCAAAGGCTATATCTTCCGCATCTCCGGTGGCAACGACAAGCAAGGTTTTCCCATGAAGCAAGGCGTCCTCGTTCCCCACCGTGTCCGCCTCCTCCTTGTCGATGGCCACTCATGCTATCGTGAGCGGAGAAAAGGCGAGCGGCGCCGCAAGTCCGTTCGTGGCTGTATTGTGGGACCGGATATCTCTGTTCTCTCACTTGTCATCGTCAAGAAAGGCGACGAGGAGCTTCCTGGCCTCACCGATACCGTCTTGCCCAAACGTCTCGGCCCCAAGCGTGCAACCAAGATTCGCAAGTTCTTTAACCTCTCGAAGGAGGACGACGTGCGCAAGTATGTAGTCCGGCGCGAGGTCACGTCCCAAAAGAAGGAGAACGCCAAGCCATATTACAAGGCGTGAGTTACGTCGCATCCGGAGAACGAGAGGCGGATAGCTGATGTGCGCGGCGTCGGCGTTTACAGACCGAAGATCCAGCGGCTGGTCACCCCCACGCGACTCCAGCGTCGTCGTCACCTTCATGCTCTTAAGATTCGCCGGCTGGAACATCAGAAAGACCAGAAGGCGGAATTCGAGTACGTCCTGTTCCTTGATGGTCGTTTCTCCTGATGCTCAACTTTGGCCCTTTCCAGTGCTCTTATTGCAAAGCGCATCGCAGAAAAGAAGGAAAAGGCCGCTGCTATCAAAGCATCACACAAGAAGTACGTATTTTCCGTATGAATACGCTCAGCACTGCAATGCTCACGCCTGACTTGCAGGACTGCGTAAATGCAGATTTCTGTACCGGTAGTGCTGTACTTTCCTATGCAGTTTAGGGTCATATTCTTGTGGCCTGTCTTGTTTCTTTGCTTCGCATAGTTCCTGAGTCATCCCGAACAAGTGTCACACGATAAGGCTTTCCACACCAGTGCACCTCAGGCGACCACGCCTAAGCTTTATTTCTATGTTCCACGTCATGCAAACCCATGCGACTCGGTCGGCACTAGGCCGTGCTTCACGACTCCTACCGTGTGACGCTGGTGAAGCAGACTGTCATTGCTGATGGCACCATCACAGCTGGCGCAGAACCTCAAGGGGGTTTTAGGGTTCAGGTCTAGGCATACAGTAAAGGCGTGGCACAGGGTACATCATGTTCCGATGCGGGGAGTGTGCCTCAGGCCTCACGTCCAGACCCCTGGTCTCCCACTGGCACTGCGTGAATGTTTCGTCTCACTAATGGCACCCGTGCAATTTTTTTTAAAAATGAAATCCAGATTCCGCACTTATCACGTGTAACATGTGTGGAATTGGAATTACAAAGATAGGCCGTAGAGGGGGATGTTGAGTCAGAATGTATGAGGTGCTGTGGTGGGTGAATTACCGGCCCCATCGTGGCTTAGCCGTGACAACTCAGGCTCGCGCCGTCCCACTTCCCCGGTGCCGAGAAAGCATCAGTGCCTTGGGGCGGTGCACCGGGGGCACGATTCCGAGTAGTACCATGCCTGCGGACAGTCACACTATGTCACCGCAGAGGATTTCAAAACTTCGCAGGGAAAGTGTAACACTTACGTGACGAACAAGCACCTTTTTATTTCGCTACGCTGCACAAAGCTTTTTCATCAAAAAAAGTTTACGGACATGTTGATAGAGGGCACAATATCCAATGTACGAAGTCTGATAGCAGTTGAGTAAGAAATGAGCGAGTGATTTGTGGTGTCCGATTGAGGGCACAGTGATAGCACCCGTGACGCTCGCGTCATGTTGTTCAGCCCAGGAACTAAGGAGGTTATTTGAGCCGCTCCGAATTGCAGCCTGCGGCGTAAGAATATTATCCACCAGACTAGGCGTCATTTCAGACTGTTAAAGTAGTTGAGCGCTGAGCGTTACTACGTTTTGCCTCACCAAGATTGCCATTTTCGGAGAAGTACCATGCGCCACACACTAGCAAATGTGTATACGGTTAAATTTGGATGGGCACGGGGGCAGCAGTTCAGTTTCCCTCGTCGTCCGTGTTGACACGCACTCAGGCTGTCAGGCCTACATGGTGTTGTAGTTGCTACGAGTTGGTGGAAGGCCCAACACAACTAAAGCAACGGAAGACATCACGCTTCAAGTACCGTGACGGCAACCTTGCAAATATAACCTGGCACACCTTTCGATTTGGATTCTGGAGTCTCGCGTTATCTTAGTACCGCGGCACACCAACGTTTTATCAGTACAAAACACGATGGGTGTACATATTCTCAGTAGTCTCCCAAGTCCTCCCTCTTCGTGAGGTATTCGGCTCAGTGCCAGTGGCGTAGCAAGGTTGAACGCACAAGAACGCTCCAACTGGCCCTCCAGCTTCAAGTTGGGAGGCTCTCAACAAGGATGCAGCTCCCCAGGTTTTCGATACTTTTACCACTTGCCCTTTGGAACCTAATATCAATTGGGGCATATCCTGTATCCACTAGCGTACATCCCTCGACGTTAGTATACTCACTTCACGAGAGCGATACAACTGACCAACGACACACCCATCTTTGTTCTCCATAGCACCTTCGCAGGGCCCAGAGCGGCCCTCTCCCCGAAGGCCGTCCTCAACCGAGGCAAACCAGTAACAGTAAGGGAGCACGCGAGGTCGTTCAGGCATTGTCAGCGTGGGATTTATTCTGTTTGTTCGCAGGAAAAGGAGCACGGAGCTAAGCTAGACGATGGAGGAACAACGTCCCACAAAAGGCAGCAGGGTCCGCCCGCGGATACAGCGCCCTGCAGCAAGATCACGGGGGATGATAGGCAACCCGACAAGCTTGACAGTGTTGTAGACGTCAAGTCGACGATTGCCTTCAGCCAAATGAACGCTGGAACGACACTGAATGCCCGGGACAGTACGACCATCGCACTCTTCAGTGTCCCCGATCCAAACTGGTCTGGGCCATTCATTAGCGAGATTGCAACGGGGCCGACCAGCACATTTTCCGTGACTCGAGACGGGGCTGTGAAAACGCCGTATCCCAGTTCCACCTGTGACGATGACATCCGTTACGGGGGCACGCCGACTCTTACTCCGAGTCCTTCAGGTTCAGAGCCAACGATGACGACGGCAATAGCGGCGGGTTCAAGTTCTCCCCCCACAGGTGAAAGCGCCTTCGCAGTTGGCGCCAGTGCCCTAGAGTTTTTGGATGCGGTGCCGCCCCTATCTGCACCGTTCCAGTGGCTCCAATTTTCGACGGTGTTCGCTGGGGGCAATACCTACATCTACGACGTGCTGGTTCGCAAGAGGTGCAACAGCAAGAGGCGCAACCGCAAGAGGCGCAACTGCAAGAGGCGCAACCACCATTGCGACAAAAAGAGCACCTACGTGCTCTCGCACTTGACGCCGAGGTGGTTGTCATGGATGCCGTGGCTGTGGTCATGGAGTGCGCGACTGGTAGCGATGTCCAGTGGGCTGTCATAGGGAAGAGGTGGTGTACGTTAAACGATTCAGGTGGTTCTATAAGCTTCATATACCTGCCGGATGTTTGAGCGACGAACATGCGGAGTGGGTGGAGGGTGCACGGGGGGAAAAAAAGTCGAACTACCTTGTGGTACAATCAGTGTTCATGTGGTGTGGTGTCTACGTGAAGACCAAATGTATGACCCACGGTCCATGATCCATGCGTGCGCCGCAGAAAGAATGAAATTCCGAGTCAACAAGCCCTGGTCCAAAGGTTCCAGTCTGCGCCGTCCTCAGGCTTGCTGTGTCGGCAAGGCAAAGTGGAGCTCGTGACACGTGGTCGCTCAGCTGATCCATTCGTCGAATATCGAATCCCATGTTGTCGCGAGCCCTCATGGTCAAGCCGTCACACGGGGCATTAAGGGCGGTGGGCCGCGACACTTGCGCCGTTAACAGAACTCGTGGTCCAGGCGCGGTCATGACCCTGCAGTGTCTACTCAAGTGATGGCCAAGTGTCTGTACAGTAGTAATGAGTCGTACACGGTCCACCATCTTGACTGTTCCTCTTACTGGGAAGAAACGATCTTTTTCGGCTACTACCGTTGCAACGGCAAGTGCAATCTGGTTGGGCCAACAGTGGCATGACGCTATAATGGATAGGGTTGTGGTCGTTCCTCTGATTGGTTGTCGAGGATATGATGTCATTCTTTTGGAGCAGGGCGAACACAGTTGACCACGAGAAGTCGTTTTCAACATGATGCATGATCGGTGGCAGACTTGAGTCGAGGGTGTGGCAGCGCAGCTGAATTCTAAAAATCTCTTAAGCTTGTTGGTTCACGGTCAAGCGCCGACCGGGCGTGTTTGACGTAAATGAGAATAATAGAGGTATTCATTCAACGTCAGGCTATCGATGATGTTCCGGCCGTTGAGGTCGAGTGACCAATCATTGCACACAAAGACTCGTTATTCCAGCAGCAGCAACCGGCACATGCAGTAGACACAATGCTACGTTTAGCACGTCGTCCGTCATCTGTGAAGCACCTTCGGCAGAGTTTAGCTTCAAGACGAAGCAGCTATCACGATGAATCCTATGGCTTTCGAAAGCCGCGCAATTTCTTGTTGCCTGACTGTGCGTTCTCTCTTCACTTTCCTTTTGGCGCACGTCCTTGGTGTGTGCGTCGTCGCCGTCCAATGAAAGAGAACGGCGTGCATGTGGGTTAGGGTGTTTGGCCTGTTGGACTGACGAAACGAAACTGAACGTGGCGTGGCCTCCTGGCCACTAGATGAACTTTGCCTGACCTGACCCAATCCCCTTCTCTAGACTCCATCCCACAGCTACAAAACCGGGTCATAAACGCCTCACTCCTTCGATATGTTGACTCGTTACGCATTCATGGGCATCGCGCAGCGCGCATAGATCCGTTAGACCTCCTCCAGCGTGAAGACGTTGACGCGCTTGACCCGAAGCGGTACGGACTTACTGACGACTCGAGAAAGTATGATGTCAACGGAATCATATGGACGAAGCCTGTCGGCGAAGCACCCAACGAACCCGAGCACTGGACTCTACGCGACATCACGAACCACCTCCGGTCGGTCTACGTTGGGCGCATCGCGTACGAATACATGCACTCCCCTTCGAAGACTGAGCGTCTTTGGTTCTCGCACATTCTCGAATCGCGCACGCCGTCCCTTCCGGATGCCAGTCAGAAGAAGCGCATTCACGAGCTCATCGCACAGAGCGAAACTTTGGACCAGTTCCTTCAGCTCAAATTCCCCAACCTGAAGCGCTATGGTCTGGAGGGAGGCGAGTCGATGATCCCTGCGTTGGACACGCTATTTTCGCTTGCTGCTCGAGGTTTGCCGCGCTCTGTATCTCATCCGACTTGATTTGTTCAGTAAAGTCGGACCAGCCGGTGTGCAGCACATAGTGCTTGCCATGCCCCATCGAGGTCGTCTAAACTTGTTGACCGGCCTGTTACAATTGTCGCCAGCTTCGTTATTCCATAAGATAAAGGGTGGTTACGAGGTTCCGGAAGAGCTGGGAGTCGCTGGGGATGTGATTAGTCATTTAGGTACGCTTTCTTACTATTTTTCTTTGCGAGGGCTAAAGAATTTCCTTCAAGTCGCATCACCTACCTTGAACTACGAAGGCGCTGATGTGAAAGTATCCTTACTTCCAAATCCTTCGCATTTGGAAGCTGTGAGTTCCGTGGCGCTCGGTAAGACCCGTGCAAAACAGTACTCGCTCCTCAACTCGTCGGAGGAGGACTGTATGCTTGGTGATAAGGTCATGTGTGTCCAGCTTCATGGCGATGCGAGCTTTACAGGACAGGGCGTGGTCATGGAAACTCTTGGCCTCAGTGCGTCGCCCTAGATGTTTGTCTTCTCGAAGAACCAATCTCCCCAGGTAATCTTCCTCACTTCACGAGCGGTGGGAGCGTTCACATAGTGGTCAAGTGAGCACTGTCTTTTTGTATACCTTTCCTTCAAACCTGACATGTCTCATGCGTCCAGTAACAAGTAAGCCGAATCGTTACTTGAGTGCATTTTTCTCAGACTGTCTGCGAAGCATCGGCTATACAACTCCTGCGTCTAGCGCACGCTCGTCGTTGTACTGCTCTGATATTGGCAAGATGATTAATGCGCCCGTACTCCACGTCAACGGCGACCATCCAGAAGGCAGGGCCTGTGTTCCAGCGTTTCCTATTCTCGAGCTCACCACGCTTGGCAGACGTGGAACGAGCTGTTGAAGTCGCATTCCGATATCGACATTATTTCCGCAAGGATATAATTATAGACCTTCTTGTATATCGTCGCTGGAAAGTCTTTCTCGTGGATTGGTTCGGCTTGCGCTCAAGATTTTTTTAGGGGCCACAATGAGCTCGACGAGCCAGCATTTACACAACCTTTGATGTACGAGAAGATACGGTCTAGGAAGTCGGTTCCTGTACTCTACGAAGAACAGCTCATTGTGTGTCTCACTCTATCCCTCGGATGACTTTTCAGTGACCAGATTCTAGTCGGATGACGCTATCACCCCTGCCGATGCTCAAGCTGTGCGCGTCGCGGAACGAGCCCGCCTCGATACCGAGCTTGCCCAGGCAGACAAGTACGCCCCCAGCGTACAAATGCTACAAGGTCATTGGAACGGTATCGTGTGGCCCGGAGACGAAACGGCGGAGCGTGATCCTTCAACTAGCGTTGCGAATCACGTGCTCGAGAAAGTTGGGCGGGCGAGCGTCACTGTTCCTTCTGGTTTTGTGCGCCCATTTCTTCGAGAAAGCAGTCGTAGCTCTGTCGAATTGACGAGAAACGCAGGAGATCCACCCGAGGCTACAGCGGCATGTAAAAAACCGGCTGCTGGCAATCGAGAAGGGAGAAGGCTTGGATTGGGCCACGGCAGAAGTGAGTGGCTTGTTCACGAAAATGATCCAACGGACGACAGATGACTCTCAGGCCATGGCATTTGGATCGTTGATGCTGGAGGGGTGCGACGTCCGGATTTCAGGGCAAGATGTCGGACGCGGGACATTTAGCCAAAGGTACGGAGGGTGAACTTGATCGTGATGTACTGGTGTGCTGACGCCTGCGCTTTACAGACATGCCATGCTCGTTGACCAGAAGACAGAGTCTGTTGTTGTTCCTTTGAACACCGCATTAGCTTCCCGGGGGAAACTCGAGCTCGCAAATAGTATGTGATTTTGGATTGGGGCATATGATACCGACTAAAGTCTCCCAAGGCTCTCTGAGTGAGCTGGCTGTACTCGGAGTGGGCCGTTCCCCCTGAGTCTAAAGAGGTCATATCACTTAATAGGAAATACCTAGTTCGAGTATGGTATGAGCTGGGAAAAGCCTAATCTATTACCCATTTGGGAAGCTCAGGTGAGTTGACTCAATCGGGAAATGATGTCAAACAGCTGATCCGTTTACTCACAGTTTGGGGACTTTTTCAACGGTGCTCAGGTGAGGCACATTCGTCTTGCGTGACAGTCCACGAGAGTTTTGTACCCGTGTCTTCAGGTCATCATCGATACCTTTATTTCGTCTGCGGAGAGTATGTAAACAGAACCGTCAGTCTCTGATGGAGTTAGATCTGATGGCGTTGATTTCTCCAATAGCCAAGTGGCTGAAACAAAGTGGCATTGTCCTCCTTCTCCCACACGGCCTTGATGGTGCTGGGCCGGAGCACTCCTCTTCGCGGCTAGAACGCATGCTACAAGTTGAATTCCTTGTACTTGCGAGGATGTCATCTTTGACTGACACTCTCGTGATAGCTCACGAATGATCCCTTTGAACCGACCCACTCGCGGGGGAATGTAAACATGCATGTCGCCTTCCCGACGACTCCGGCGCAATATTTTCATCTTCTCCGTCGCCAGATCAAGCGCAACTTCCGCAAGCCCTTGATCGTTGCCGCACCAAAGGCGCTACTGCGACTCTCTGTAAGTGGTGGCTTCTCACTACTTTGGTGATGACGAGGAAGGGCTCCCCACTGATTGATCCGGCAGGCGGCTTCTTCATCACTTTCGGAGCTCGAGGAGCCGTATACGTTCCAGCCGGTGCTGCGCGACCCCACGGTCGAGGCGCGTCAAGCCGAACGCGTCATTCTTGTCTCAGGCAAGCTGTATTACGATCTTGTCAAGGAACGGGAAGTACGTGGGCTCTGCGAGCGCGTTGCAGTGGTCAGAGTTGAGGAGCTATGCCCGTTCCCGTTCGAGGCGTTGCGTGGAGTGCTAAGCGGGGCGAGGGACGTGCGGTGGGTGCAGGAAGAACCGCGGAACCAGGGCGCTTGGATGCATGTTTCTCCGCGTGCCGCTCAGGTGCTAGAGAAATCGCTTGCGTATCACGGACGCGGCGAAGATGCGGTACCTGCACCCGGGGTCGGGAAACTGTACCGCATACAGCAAGATATGGTGATCAAAGGGGCGTTTGAAGGTATCCGTCAAGAGGTGGGAATAAGCTGACGGGTGGCGGGATTTGCGATAACAATTGGATTAGGAATACGTACATCAAGGGGGTGCGTGGCGCGGGAGTTGAAGAAGTTCTAGGTGTACAGTTGGATTCTAAGCGTGAGGACGGTATTTTTTACAAGACTTGTTGTTGGCGGTGCAGATGTGATACGTCCGAAGAAGATTGGGGATGATGTCGTCGAATCAAGGCAAAGGTTGTTGAGGGACGAGACGGTGCCAAGTCAGGCGTAAGGTACTGAAAGGCCCAAGGGCCAAGATGTCGTAAGAAGGGTCTCGCCCTCCTGAATCACCAAAGCGATGTCTGAGTTTGTTGTTTCGCAAACATTTATTGCGTGTATGAAAAGGCGGTGCTGTGACGGGAAGGGGAGGTGTTACACGTGGCAAGGCGACGGAATAGAGTAGTCGAATTCGGACAAGGACCGTTCAAAACGCTCAGCGCTCACCGTCCACGACGCTCTCCATCCCCAACCATAATGTCTTGCTAGTCATTCCTTTTCTCTCTTATCTATGAGGTGAGACTTACTTTTCAATTTCAATCCAATACATAATTCTAATAAATCCATT
>Ga0209488_10000869_pt1 | contig 25674 bp, 30 predicted proteins | sample Rivendell_Oct201_8_FD_188349 | JGI IMG/M metagenome (GOLD analysis project Ga0209488, IMG submission 188349) | Vadose zone soil microbial communities from the Eel River Critical Zone Observatory, Northern California, USA -... | ecosystem: Environmental > Terrestrial > Soil > Vadose zone >...
CGCCTAGGGCTATCCCAACTAGAGTGCTCAACGCTCTTGAGTCGGCTCTGAGGCATTCTATATCACAAATATCTCGCAGTCGTTTGACAATGTGTATGTCGGCGGGGCGCGTGAAGCGAATCACGCGTGCAAGGGGTCGCAGTTTGGCCAATGACGACGCATATAGGTCGTTGCATATGCAGATAATCGGTCGTCGAAGGGCTTGCTTGCCCTTGTCACCCTTCTTTTTGCCTCGGGTCTTGTTGGCTTTCTCGTAGGTCAATTGGACGAGTCTGTTAATGAACCCATGAGCCTGGAGACGACTCAATACACATCTTTGACATGAGGAATTCAAAGTTCACGTTGTCTCCAGTGGCTCCGTCAATCTCGTCAATGACGACAAGGACGGGTGTTGAGCTTCCGACCGCATAACCCGACTCTAGTGCTGGACGTATGCGCTCGTCCACAACCTGGCCTGATCGCGCATCACTGAGGAATGTTTTCAGGATCGGGTTGAGTTCGGGAAAGGAGGAAACATACCTTGCGTTGATTTCGAAGACATGGTACCCAGCCTGGGAAGCAACAACATGCGCAAGCGTCGTTTTTCCGAGCCCGGGAGGTCCAGACAACAGCAATATCTATCATCGTCAACATAAAGTACTCTGCTTGTCGAAGAAAGCTCACCTTTTCCTGAGGTCTGCCTAATTCGTCTTCAGGATTAAATCCTTCCTCATCTCTGGCTCGTTTTTTCCCCTTTCCCTTGCCAAATACACATAAATCCCACTGTTTCACCCATGCGAGTACCTCTCTGTGGACGCGCTCATCTCCGAGGAGATCAGTAAAGCGTTTGGGCCGATAGCGATCGACCCAAAGAGTCGCTTCTGTGCTTGAAGAGGAAGGACCCTTGGACGTAGAAGGTTCGCTGTCTGAATTCATGAGTTGCTGAGCGGTGGTAGCAGAAAGCTCGTCCAGAAGACGGTGGATTGGTGTGTCTAGGAGATTTCTAATGGACTTGTCCAGCGCGGATGCCCTCTAGTATAACGGGCGGTGAAGTCAGGTTCGGCGTGTGTCCAGAGTTCGAAAAGGCGCACCGAAGCACCGACCACGCGCGACTTTCTCTTCAGAAAGATGGTCTTCCCGTCAAATGTACTCGAACGCAGCGATGGGGGAGGCAAAACTATTGGGGCACTCGACGTCGCGGCGGCGACATCTGCGCTCTCGCGCTGTCGGGGATAGCGTTTGAGGAGATCCGAAATATCGGGCATGTCATCATCTAGAAATAATGTGAGCTGGCAGATGCGCTTGCAAGCGGTCGAGTCTCACCTTGAGATTGCGACGGAAGATCGCTAGATACTAAGGTCGCATCGCCAAGTTAGTGAGAGTGAATTGGGCAAATCGATGCACGCACCTGGTCCCGCTCTTGACCTGTTTTGTCTGAATGACGGAGTGACCGATGTGAATTGCGGCGGGACGCCTTGGCTAGATGACGAAGGCTCATTTGCCAAGTGGCGCCCTTGAAGGCCATTCGGGACAAAGCCTTCATCATTAAGCAGTCCACTATCTCTACCCATGGGCTCTTCAGCTCGTAGAAGACTAGTTGTTCCGAAAGTTTCGACTTGGACGTCGGCCATTGTGTGGGGTCGCCGAAGTGTGGTGCTGGTGTAGAGGCGCGTCCGAGTCGCGTCTCCATTCATCATATATCAATCACGTGGTCGCGCATAGCAGCCTGGGTGTCTTTTTCTAAAGTCCATTCTTGCTATTGCTACTGTCTCATAAAGGACACTTCTGGAACCCTACTACAATCGTATGATAAGATACTACATCAAACAGTCATACTCCATGCTCCGCTTGAGCCGGCGAGTCTTGCTATTAACGACCTCGAGGTTGGATCTGACTGTCTGCATGGGCCTAGGTGCTGGTCAAAATCATGTGGCGAAACATCAAATACGTTTCTCCGTAGAATATCCATCACTAAACACGAAACTATAAGGCCAGTTAGCCGAAAGGCTCAAATAGCGGCGACAGTGGGAAGTACCGATCATCTCAACCATATATGTAGAGTGAAGTTCATGAACCTCAAGAAAGTGTGACCCCATTCCAGGTATAGGAGCAGGATAGAATTGATGACCGACTTGGACACTGTCAAGATGAAAGGCAGATCGGAGATCACCAGAGCTGCTGCAACGGAGCTGAGGAAGCCAGTCAGAGAGAATCGGGGATCAATTGTATGGCATTTGCACCTCAAGCGAGCGTCGCGTGGCCACCCACACGGCACCTATCCGCGTCGGTACCCTCAGTTCTGATGGCCTGCGAGAACTGGGGTCGGTGAGAAGAGGGTAATGACGTTAGACGAAGAGATGAGTGACTTGCATGAGAGTGAGGCAGTCGCAGCCATTGAATAGTGTTGTAACACTTTCCAAAGTTTCACCGTGTATGGAGATGGAAAGAGGGACGCGTCCGGCCCACGAGATTTCAGCGACTTGTCGTTGATGAATGTCTGTCACGACGGTCCTGCGACGCCGAACACAGGTATCACGGGTACCAGAGACTGGGTGATACACGTGTTCCGTAGTATAAAATGACTCGGTATGGATAGCAAACAGGTTAACACCTGAGCCTACGTCGGTGATAGGGGAATTGAGCAAATCGGGGGAGGCGTACGTGAGAAGCATTGAGGGGGATTGGGAGCAGGATGGTATGGCGGGGAGAGGATTTATGGGATACTAGCCGAGATAACGGGTACATTCTGTAGATAAATGGATCTGTGTCTGTCCGGAGAGTGTGTCAGTGTCTGGTGTCTGATCTGTGAACAAAGCCGCCACATGAGGTCACGCACATGTCACATGATGGCCAGAACACGCTATTTGTGCGTATTTGGTTGGCGTTGTTCAATCTGTCGTGACGGGCCAGGAACACTTGAACTCACAGAACGAACGAGCCAGCTCATTCCCTGCTTCAACGCAGTAACCCTCACATCGGTCTATTAACCCTGGCATCCCTCACTCACTAGGGAACTTACCTTTTCCTCTTGCCATTGGACTTTTTGGCATGGCTCAGCGTCGCGGTTCGCACTCAAGACTACAATCAAACGCGACAGCCAACACCTCTGCAAACTCGGCCCATACCCAAAATTATTCCAAGCCTCGTCTCCACGGCTCCTCACATAGAGGCGTACTCTCTCTTTTTCGTTCGCTAAGGAACGTCAATCACCCATCCAGCGCGTCCACGTCCCCCTCATCCTCAGAGTCTCGTCCCGTCCTCGCGCCCCTCCAATTCAATCTTCGTCGGCTTCCGTCGCGTCTCGCTCTTGCAGAGGAGGTTGTCATGCGTGTTTCGAGTGGTTCGGATCATGTCAAGGTCGGCACAAAGCGCAAACGTGTGGTCAGCGGGAACGAGAACACCCACAATCTTTCGCGAGGATCTCGCCACGGCGTCCATGCGTACAAACGCCGGCGCCCATCGCTTCAACAGGAAGAATTAAGCGACGAGGGGACCGCGACTGCGATGGAGGTCGATACCCACATGAGATGTCATGATTCAGACGACTCTAGCGATGCGGATGCCAGTGATTGGGACTCGTGTATGTTTAGCTATTTCTCCTTAAGATACTCCTTTTCACGTATTTTTGCAGCTGTTGACTACCTCGTCAACGAGGCGCCCACCCGTGAACTCCTCCGTTTAAGGAAGTGCCGTCTCCAAGATTTGCACCGCTCTGCGGGCCTGTCTGATGACCCCGAGACACTGACAAAGCAGGAAATCGTCGACGCCATTATTATCGCGCGCGATGATCTTGCGGAACTACCTCCCTCCTCACCTTACGGGCATGATGGTGCTAATTCGAGTGAGTGCTCGTCTGATGACGGCAACATCGCCGGAGGGGAAGAGACCGACGCTGGCAGCCGGCGGTCACATCTGCCGGTGTTACGGCGGCATGTGACCGTGCATGACGTTGGTCACGCACCACGTATTGCTGCCCCTGGCCCTCCTCATGGTCGTTCTTTCTCCCTCGGTCACACGCAAACCCCGTCGAATGGTGTGAACTACCAAATCGAGAAGAGGTCCGTCTCAATCACGTGCACTCACTATTCATTTGGCTTACAAATATATCAGGCGAAGAGCGGCGTCCCTTCGCTCTTCACCCACAGCTTCAACAGCCTCGGGATCTCTTCCATCACCGCCCGCCACGCGTCTACGATCCCGTAAAATTTCTGGGGATGCTGGATCTGTGGCGTCACAATCGCGCCCTACTAGATCCAAAGGGAAGACAAAGCAGGTCGAGTTCAGCGAGCAAGTCCACGTTGCTAATGTCGAGGCCCTTAGCGATCTTACTGAGTTGTCCGATGCTGATTCTAACAGTTCTCCGATAAAACCCTCTCCCCGGAGATTGCGTAGCCAAGGCGGGAGGACAGCGCGGACGCCTGCAAAGCGCGAGAACAAGAAAAATATCACCGATCTCGATGAGGTTGATGATGAGGTTGATGACGAAGTCGATGAGCTTGTCTCATCACGGGATGTAACGCCGCCTCCAATCATTACTGAGCGCACACCGGTCAAGCGTCGGTTGCGTCCACGACCAACCCAGACCCATACCCCGCCTGATGAGAGCGACGATGGCGATGACGAAGAGGAGGAGGAAATAGAAGAGGCTGAGGGTGCGACAGAAGATGCCATATCTATGGGTGTGGCCGAAGAAGAGGATAGCGATGATGCCGAGGAGGAGGATGACGCGACGCTCGTGGAGCCCCGTAAACTCCGCAATGGGAAGATCGTCGGTGAGGAGGAGGGTTTAGAAGCCGTTGATGAGCAAGAGGGCAGCGAGGAATCTGCGCAAGAAGACGCCCCCGTTGATGAAGATATCGACCTCGAAGCTGAGGACGACGAATCTGATGAAAGTTCGCACGACGAATATACGGATGAAGCGATGGAAGATGGTAAGCAGCACTCTTTTGTCTCATGACATTCTCTGACCGCGAATCAAGTCGATCTAACCATCGCGACGGCCAAGAGTCTCGTGCGCTTGCGTCGGGATGACCTCGTGCGGTTGTGTGAGAGTCGTGATCTAGACGTAGAGGGTACAAAACCTCAACTTGCAGAGGCGCTTTTGCAGTGGCGTGACCGCCAGTCCGAGGCATCTTCTCCTTCATCGACGGGTACTGTCCGACCACCTTCTACTGCGCGTCAACGCCGCCGAGGGAGTAGCAAGGGCAAGAGCATTACTCCGCCCGTCCTCCTCCGCACTCCCCCTTTGTCATCCGCACAAAGAGAGAAGGATGAAGAACTCGAACTTGACCTGGAAAGCTTGGGCTTAGAGGATCGCGAAATCCCCCCTGACAAGTTAACGAAGCTCGAGAAAATCGGAAGTGGCGGCTTCAAGGATGTGTTTATTGGTAAATTTAAAGGACGTAAAGTTGCAATTGCTGAGTTCCGCGGACACCTGACAGCGAGTATGTTGTTTTCTAGCACATTCTGTCGTCTGGTGCTGAGCATTTTCTTTTAGTGGACATCAAGGAACTGAAACTTTTAGGGGGGTTCAATCACCCTAATATCGTCCGTTTCGTGCGTATTCGACTCTATCATGTACGCGCCAAGGCGTCTAACAGATGCCTTTCGACAGCTTGGCGTCAGCATCCCGGAGGACACACGAGTGACCCCTGTAATGATTGTCAGTGAGCTCTGCTCGAACGGAGACCTGTTCGACTATATTCGGAACGTACCTTCACCGTCGGTTTACCGTGTTGTACGTTTCCTTGCTCTTGTACCTTTCCGACCGCTAAGCCATAATTTTAGCTATGCATCATGCTGGACATCGCTCGTGGGCTTGAGTATTTACATCAGCGAAAGCCTTCGGTCATCCATCGTGATTGCAAATCGTCAAATATCCTCATCACGTCGAAAGGGGTTGCCAAGATTGCCGATTTCGGTTTGGCCAAGGTGAAACAAAGCACCCGCTCCATGGTTCGCAGCCTTGTCGGTACGGTCAATTGGCAAGCGCCGGAGCTGTGGCACCCGCACCCCAAATATAACCATAAAGTTGATGTGTTTGCGGGCGGCGCGGTATACTGGGAGATGCTGCAGTGGCATCTACCTAATAAGAAGTATCCGTGGGAGGTGAATTTTCCTGGGTTCAGCAATGCAGACAAGCAGCTGATTGTTTCTGTACAGGGTATGAACGAACATGCCATCTACGAGGCCGTTGGGTCAAAACGTCAACGGTTCGTTTAAATAGTCTTTCCACCACCCGCATTTACTCACGAACACCTACCTCAGACCGTCCGTGTCAGGGCTGCGTAAGCAGTGGTGTCCAGAGACTGTAGACCTCATAGAGCGCATGTGGGCGCAGGAGCATCATGACCGACCCACTATGACCGAGGTTGTGACCGAGCTCGAGGAGCTCGTCCGTAAGTACAAATAAAAACCTTTTCTCCACCCCGGATCTTTTCTTTCTGCTCCATGAGCACGCATATTATTTACTGTTGGTTCTGTTCAAAGTTCGATTTCAATCTTGCCCATTTGTATATTCACGTCTTGCGCTGCAGCGTTCGACCTTATTATTCCATCACACATCACACATCATGCGTCTGCACCTAACATTTGTATATTACACTTATCAAATCCCAATAACCCTTGTATAAAAGTTCAGATGGCCATCGAACCTCAGAGGGTAACCACGAAATCCCATCTCTGACTACAGATATAAAATTCGCGATGGCCTGCATAATGACAGGCTGCGTTGCATCGTTTTGTTTAATGTGGTTGATTAATACATATATCTGTCTGCAGCCACAGGTTCCTTTCCACCTTTCACCACCAATCGCACGGAGCGCCCACGCGTTATACTTTATACACGCTTTCGACCGTGTACATCTTGGTGGCATTTGCGACGTCCGGTGCCTCGGCTCCAAGTATGACGTCCATCTTGTACATCTTGGTGTCCCCCGGCGTGACGCCATACCTATCCACCCCACCTTCAGCGGAAGCGGCATCAACGCCAGCGGCAGTGGCAGCGGAAGCAGCCTTGCCCTTCTTTCCTTCGGTCGTGGCAGCGCCCCCCTTCGGTCGCTCTGGTGCCGCCGCCGCGTTCGTGGTGGCACCGGCTTTGCTCGCGAGGCCAGCGGCGCGTCCGTCTGGGATGCGGATGAATTCCCACGTCTCCTGCTTCCCCTGCGTGCCCTCCTTCTCCACGGTCACGGTGCCATCAAGGATGTAGTACCCGCGCCGCTCGAACTGGATGATGTCGCCGGGCGCGAGCGCCCGCACGTTCGCGTCGGCGAGCGCGTCCTCGCGGAACTCGGTCACGGGCGTGACAAAGTCCTTGAGCTCGTCGTTCTCCTCGAGCTTCTTTTTCGTGATGAGGTAGTCATAGTCGATCAGAGTCGCGTCGACGAGCGCGTGCGCGGGCGTCGGCTGCGCTAGCCACGTGATCTTCTTCGTCGTCTTTTTGAAGTCGCCCTCGAGGTGTAGCTCCATGGTCAGAGAGGTGATCGTTCCAGAGCTGTCAGCGGTCTTGGAGCGCACGATGGCGTTGCCCCAGTCCATGAGGGTGATCTGTTTCCATTCATGGGGGGATGCCATGCATAAGAGGAAGAAGAGCGTACCTCTTCGTTGTCGTCGAATAGCAAGGCATCTTCCTGGTCGATCAAAATGTTGGAGGTGTAGACAGTCTTCTTCTCGCCTACGTCAGCGTTCTTTTTATGCTTAGGCAATGTCTTGACTATCGGCTCGACCGGACCACCTTGGATGGTTACTGGGACGCTAGATTTCGAATTTCAGGGTTGTTGGATATCCCAGGGAAATATCTGTACTTACGTCTTTGTCTTCAGAACGGACCAAAAGCGCGGTGCAATTGGGTCGATGATTTTCTTGTTCAACACCCAGATGGAATCCCACTCGAGGGATACGATGGCCTGACTGGGCCCTTGCGACAGCATGAATTGTGTAAGTGCCTCGACAGTCATGCCACGACGCCGGATGCCTCGAACGGTGGGGAAGCGTGGGTCATCCCAACCACTGACAAGGCCTTCGTCGACGAACCAGCGTAGCTTGCGTTTGGAAAGAAGCGTATAAACAAAGTTGAGACGGCTAAAGTCCCATATGTTAACAGCGCGAAGGCCTAAGGCTTCAATAATCCAATGGTATTGTGGGTTACGATCTCTGTACTCGATCGTACGGAGGGCATGAGTGACACCTTCCAGCACGTCCACGACGGGGCACGCAAAGTCGTAGGTAGGATAAACCTTCCACTTAGATCTAAAAGGCGTTAGGAGTTGGGAGAGAGTTAGTCGAGAAGGCGCGTACCCTGTACGGTGGTGTGGGTCAAGGTTGCAGCGATAGATAACGGGGTCTCGCATGGCCTTGTTGGGATTATCCACACTCATTTTTGCACGGAGACACCATCGGACGCCCTCTTTGGTACCCTTGGTCATTTCTCCGAAACGCAACAAATTCTCCTCAACCGTCGCGTCCCGACGCTTTGATGCAATTCCTTGGCCACGCTCCTCCCGCATCTGTAAATTTTGTCAACCCCCAGACTAAGCACAATGGCAGATGGGTACCTGCCTGTGCTTGTTCGGTATCGTCGGCATATGCCTTTTCGCTTTTGATAATCTTGATTGCATATTCATAGATCTGGTCGAAATAATCAGACGTATGCGTGACCTTATCCCCCTTGATGTCTAAAAGATTAAGGTCTTCCAGAATCGTCTCCTCAAACTCGGCCTTTGAGTGGAAGAAGCTAAGTAGAAGCTGACAACTTCCTGGATCATTTCACTGACCTTTTCTTTGGAGGGATTCGTGTCATCAAACCGAACAATCAACTTGCCATTGTACATTTTAGCAAAGTACTTGTTTAGAACTGCTGCCTTTGTGTGACCAATGTGGAGGTAGCCGCTGGGTTCAGGAGGGAAGCGGGTTACAACCTCGCCCTCCTTGGCATTTTGGAGGCCCAGTGCAAAGGAGGATGCTGTCTTTTGGTTTAACCGGGCTTTTGAGGCTTTCGCTTCAGCGAGGCCTGCCAATGCTGCTTGCGTTGTCTCGAGGGATTCCAGATGGTTGCACCATCGCAAGAGGTGTTGGTGCTGATTGTTTTTTAGTAGACCGAGGAGCCTTAGACTGCCTGTCCTCGAAATGATTGGATATTCATGAAGATGGTCCAAGAGAGATACGCGCCTTTGAGGACACCCCACACAATCCAATCAGCAGCGGTGATGTCATGACCGACAAGGAAGGTGCGATAGGCCAGGTGGTCGTCCAACGAATCAAGAGAAGATATGATGCGAGGTACAGCCGTCGTTGTAGCGAGAGATTGGGCCAAGGTGAAATATGCTGGGGTCTTAGCTGAGGCAGTCAGAGATAGACCTCGCAAAGGTCGACGATGTGCACCTTGACGCTGTCTTCTGCGAGACCTCCAGCCTTTGCGAGAGCTTTGACGACATCTTCCTCAGATAAGACTTGGGTGCCTTCGAATGTCAAAGTCAGTCCAGACGCCGATTCGTCATAATTGACTTCAGCCTTTTGAGTATACGACGCTACCGCAACTGCAGCATACGGAAACGGTGTTTCTTTGAAGGAAAGGGTGAGGGTTCCGGCTGCCATTGCTTGGTTGCCAATGACTCTTGCCTGAGACCTTATTGGAGGGCTAATCCTAACCACGATCTAGGGCTATTAAGGGCCATTTCGGATCTAACTTTTGTCTTTTTTCTTTTTTTCAATTGATCTGTCTTGTACCCCGACTATCAGCAACGATTCCATCATGCCATGCATGCTGTGAGTTCGAGCTTCAATAATAGGGTGAGAGCTGACTCGTTGTGTCTAGTGTTGCCCCTTCGCAAAAGTACAAACCATATTCGCCTCTTCATCTTCCAAACCGTCAATGGCCTGCCAAAATGTCCACGGTACCCCCAATATGGCTTTCCACCGACTTGCGTGACGGGAACCAGGCCCTTGCGAACCCCATGACGATCGAGCAAAAAACGACGTTTTTTCAGCTGCTCGTCGAATGCGGGTACAAGGAAATCGAGGTCGCATATCCTGCTGCGAGCGACACTGACTATAATTTCGTCCGCGGCCTCATAGAAAAGAATCGGATCCCAGATGATATTTGGGTCCAGGTCTGTTTTGTGTTCTTTCCTTCCCCAATGGAAATAACGATGATAATCTTGTAGGTTTTGACGCCCGCACGGGAGGACCTGATCAGGCGGACCGTCGACTCCGTTGCTGGTTGCAAGAAGGCCATCATTCACATGTACAATGCAACGTCGCCATTATTTAGGAACGTCGTTTTCAAAAACTCCAAAGAGGAGACCATTGAGCTCGCGGCGAAGCACACAGAGCTCGTCCGCCGTCTCACCGATGAATGCACTGAAAAGCACGGAACTATCTTCAGATATGAGTACAGCCCGGAAACGTTTTCGCAAACGGAACCGGAGTTTTCTGTGGAGATCTGCGACGCGGTCAAGAAAGCTTGGGGCAAGGCCGGTGCGGATACGTTCAACAAAATTATCTTCAATCTCCCAGCTACGGTCGAAATCTCACCCCCAAATCATTTTGCTGATCTGGTTCGCGCCTTCGTTGGTTGTCATACTTAGTATGTTAACTCGATGGATGCAGGTGGAATATTTTCACACTCATATCTCGGAGCGAGAGAAGATTCTCATCAGCTTACACCCTCACAATGATAGGGGCAGGTGCCAAAATTCCATTCCATGACTATGTCCTAACTTACACTCAGGGACTGGTATTGCCGCTGCTGAGCTTGGTATCCTTGCTGGAGCGGATCGCGTAGAAGGCTGCCTCTTTGGAAACGGGGAGCGCACAGGGAACGTCGACCTCGTCAATCTCGCCTTGAACTATTACACGCAGGGAATTCACCCGAACGTCGATTTCAGCGACATTCAACATGTCATTGATGTTGTCACCCAGTGTAATGACCTTCCCGTCCACCCCCGGCACCCATACGCTGGAGAACTGGTCTTTACTGCCTTCTCTGGCTCTCATCAGGACGCCGTTAAAAAGGGTTTCGAGGACCAGGCGAAGCGGCATGCGCTTGCACGCTCCCGGGGCGAAAGCGAGATTTGGGAGATGCCATACCTCCCCGTCGACCCGGCGGACCTTGGTCAAACATACGAGGCCGTCATCCGCGTCAACTCGCAGTCGGGCAAGGGCGGCGTCGCATATCTCGTCAAGCAGTATCTACATCTCGATCTCCCACGCAAGATGCAAGTCACATTCTACCAGGTCGTCCAAGCCATTGCAGACCGCGAGGCTCGTGAAATGACTGTTGAAGATATTACCACTGCATTTCGCTCAACATACCACTTCGGGGGCGGCAAGCACGAAGGGCGCCTTGCTCTACGCTCCTTCAAAATATCGTCATCACCGAGCCCGGACACAGCTGAGGAAGCAGAGGAAATCCGCCAGTTTGATGGTACCGTCTCGGTCGACGGTGTGCTGCGTGTCATCCGCGGTGACGGTAACGGGCCTATCTCTGCCTTGCTTAATGCACTCCGGACGCACCTCGATATCGACCTCGCTTTGCGAGAATATACTGAACACTCGATCAACACAGAGGCCGATCTGCAAAACTCACGTGCGGCATCTTACATCGAACTCGTCCCCGCGAAGGACCGCAAGTCCGCGCGCTCATGGTGGGGTGTTGGTGTCGACAGCGACATCGCGGGATCTGGTCTCCGCGCTGTGCTTTCCGCGGTAAACTCGCACATCGGGGATCGCTCTCTGCCGGAGCTCAAGCTCTCCGTTGGATTCAACGCACGGTCAGGCCAATCGGACGTCGCATCCGCCATCCTCAATTCGCTCGGTTTGGAACTGCCGCGGCGCCTGCAGGCTACATTCTTTGAGGCTGTGCAGCGCGCGGCCACGAGTTCGGGCGGCGAGATCTCGCATGACGCGCTGAGCGCGTTGTTCAAAGAGTCGTACGGTTATGACTCCCCATTAGGACGACTGTCTCTGAAGTCCTTCGAACTTGACCACGCTGAAGGCGGAACGGGTCTCACGGGAGAGTTCAATCTCGACGACAGAGTTCAAACTGTCAACGGCATCGGGAACGGCCCGTTATCGGCGTTGCTGGCCTGCCTGCACAAATCTATTGACGGCTTGCTCGTGATTCGCGAGTACTCGGAGCACGCGCTGGGCCAGGGAACAGAAGTCGGCGCTGTGAGCTACGTCGAAATTGTGTACGAAGTGACAGAGAATGGGCAGACGCGCAAGTCGTCTGGGTGGGGAGTGGTTTCCCACACGGACATTGCAGCTTCGGGTCTGCATGCTGTCATGTCGGCGGTGAATCGAGTGGGCGCAGTCTGGAAGACGCCAGCATAACGACCCTGGCGGCGGAATGAAAAGGAAGGAAGTAAAGTATCCTGAAAGCACATCCTATTATATCTATCAGACGACGAATTCCATCACCTGTACTCATATCCATGCGTGCATCTGCTATACCCGAATCCATTCAATCGGGCTTTAACTTCTGCGCGGCATGGCTATCACAACGGCACATGAAGCTTGCTGACAAGTGCACCTTGGGAGATAATCTTCTCTTTCCAGTCCCGCTCGACCTCACCCAGGTCCCAGGTTGAAGCGACGAAGCGACCGCTCAAGTAGTCCGCCCTTCCCGATATCAGAAACAAGATTGTCGCCGCGCAGAGGGCAGGCTGATCTTGGTTGCGGGATATTTTTCCTTCGTACGCGACTGTGAGGTCGGTCGCAACGACGCCCGGATGTACACTGAAAATTTTGATCTCAGGATACTCTGCAGGCGCCGGTCGTTATTCAACGCAACAGCGAGTATGTACAAGGGGATTAGGGAAACACTTGCCGATGGAGACGAACTCGACAAAGCGATTGAGCGCGTGCTTCGATGTGGCATATTCGCTGCTGAAAGGTACGCGGAGCTGCGCCGCGCCCGAGCTCATGACAACAATTCAGCCTTTTGTCTTCTGCAATTCAGGGACGGCAAAGCTACGCAGATGGACCGTGAGCACGGAGAACCACAAATCGACGAGGATACGATCACGCCCACTGAATAAAGTTGTATGTCCCCCGAATATTCACTTCGAGCACGTTCCACCATTCCGTTGGGTCTCCACTTGCAAAGGCTATTATTGGTCGAGGTGCACGTCAGCGAACATGCCCCCCAGGCACTTGACTAAACTACGCAGGTCCCGAGGAAATCGAAAATACCCATGACACGCTGGAAGAACAGGCGGAGTATGGCAGCGTTCGCCACGAGGACGTCCAAGCGACCAAAGTGAGCTACGGTGGCGGCAACGGCTTCAGCCGCCTTCTCGACGTCGCGCACGTCGGCTGGGAAAGTGAGCACCTGCGCAGACGGTCGCTCGCGCAATATCGCGTCTCTGCTCGCGTCCAGCGCCTCCTGCTTGCGCGCGACGATCGTCAGGGACGCGCCGGCTCGCGCGAAATGCAGGGCCGTCTCGAGACCGATGCCGCGCGATCCGCCGGTGATCAGGACGACCTTTCCTGTGAACGTCTGCGCGTCGTAGTGGTCCTTGGGGTCGATGAACGGGTAAACGCTGTTGGTGATGGTCACTGGTAAGTAGTTGAGGACCCTTCGGGCACAAAACTAACTCATGGCGAGCGGTGACCTTGAGGTCCTCATCGCTTCCTCGAAAGGATCCTAGATCCATGCCGGTTTCGTTTTGGTTTTCAAGCGGGTTAGCCTGCTGTCTCAGGTAGGTATTAAATACTCTGAGAGCGAGCCTTGGTACCATTGACAGGTCCTCGACCAGACTCCACGATGCGCTCGGAACTTAGATTGGTACACAACTTTCTGCCTGGGGACAAGGCGGATATCTGTCACTGGGTACGTACCAATGAATATACCAGGAGGGAAGTCCGTAGTCTTCTAATGGAAGCAGGCCCGTGAATCCGAATTCGCCGCGATCGATTTCTAGCTACTCGGATCTTGCGCCAGAAAGCGATCGCATCACCTACATGTGGTCCGAATTGCCAGAAACATGGAAAAAATCATACCATTCATGGTGCAGTTGATGTATAAAAGTGACGGTTGGCTTGACAGCGTACACCGAGGCAGATAGTATAGTATTCGCATCGCTTGCTTGCTACATTCCACGTCATGCGATAATAGTAGATAGACAGTTGTGATATAGACGCAACTATTTGAAATGTGGTCCGGAGGAGCTACCACGCTCCATGCGCAAGCAGTAGCCCCACAGTTTCAGAATGTCCATTCCTCGAGGCAAAACGCAGGGGCCGTTTGTAGTCCAGGGATTGCGCATTGACGTTGGCCCCGTGTTCAAGGAGAAGCCTGACAACCTCCAGGTGCCCAAATCTCGACGCGCAGTGCAGCGGCGTCCAATTCGTGTTGTCCTTAGCATCGACGGCATCTCCATGTTCTAGGAGGAGCTGGACGACCTCTGGGTGTCCATTACTTGACGCACAGTGCAACGACGTCGAACTTGTGTCCTCTCTGGCATCGATTTTAGCCCCATGTTCCAGAAGGAGCCTGGCGACTTCTAAATGTCCTCTACTTGATGCCCAGTGCAACGGCGTCGAGTTCGTGTCGTTTCCGGCATTGACATCAGCACCGTGTTTTACGAGGAGCTTGGCAACCCCCGGATGTCTCCATCTCGATGCACAGTGCAACGGCGTCGAATTTGTGCGGTCTCTGGCATGGATGTCTGCCCCGTGTTCGAGGAGGAGCTTGACGACCTCCCGATGTCCATCTTCCGATGCCCAGTGCAGCGGCGTCGAGTTTGTGTCGCTTCTGGCACTGACATCTGCCCCATGTTCCAGGAGGAGCTTGACAACCTCCGTATGTCCGTCTCCTGACGACCAGTGCAACGGCGTCCAGTTTGCTGGCCCTCGGGTTTTCATACTGACGCGGTGGCGCAGTAGCAAGCGCAAGACTTCAGCTTTTCCCCAGGCTGATGCGTCGTGAAAGAGAAACCCAGAGTGAACGTACTCCACGTCTGGGTTTGCCCCATGCTCCAGTAATAACCGCATCACCGCCACATGTCCACCAGTATGTGCTGCGCACAGGGGTGTTTTACCGAGGGCGTTTATATTGACGTCAGCCCCGTGATCAAACAATGTACGCACGACGTCAAGGTGTCCCGAATATGACGCCGCATGTAATGGAGTCCCCAGGCGACCACACTTCACGTTAACGTCTTCCCCATGCACAGTGACCAGGTGCTTTGCCAGCCCAACGAAACCACATAATGCTGCATAGTACAGCGCAGTTGCCTTGGGCGGTTGCGGGCGTTTTGCGATGGCGCCATTGGATACTCCAACCAACCCCGGTCCACGTCGTGTATCCAGGCCCAAGCTGTAAGGTATGACTTGCTTGGATCGAATAACTGTTCCAATACATCTTGAACCCGGGATTCTACATCCTCGAACTTGGCATGATCGACCCCGTGTTGGGCAGCGTAGAACACCAGAGGCAAAGTCGCGAGGCGCTTCTTGTCGACGTTTTCGTCCAACTGCAAGAGCACGGTGAGGCACGCTCGCGCGAGAACAGTGTGAGCTGCATCGAGGGAAATATAGGAATTGCGGATGTCCTCTGCACTTGACGTCCGTAGCCGATCAGACGTCAAGAACTCTTTAACCGAAAAGTGCGAGAACTGAACGGTTTTGGAATCCCCATCATCGACGATGGAGATCAAAGTCGAACATGCGGAGAGAACTGCCTCTTCTGGGTGTTCTGGACGCCATCCTTCTACTAGATTAGGCGCCGCGTTCGTGTCAAACTCGATCGTGAATATTTCCGCGAGTTCTTCGACCCGAAGTGGTCGGATGGCTGCGACCAAACACTGAAAGAGGCGGTGGGTGTGTTCCCTTTTCTCTCTAGGGATTCCTTGCAATGCCCGTTCGTATGTTTCGTCCAGAGTGATTGGCAGTTCGGTCAGAGCTTTGCAAATACTCGGTGGAAAACATCGGCACAATGAGTCTAGTTGGCAATATACCCACCGGAACCTGTCCGAGATTATCAATAACAACAAGGTACTGTATTAGAGTTGCCTCACATTCCACTAGCTCGTTCAGAGAGCGTATTTATGACCAGTTCCTTGTCCTCTGCTCTCCATCTACACATCGACTCGTCCGCGTGGACAAAAGAGCGGATGTACTTATTGATATCCTCCTTTTGGCCGCCTTCTTTGTGAAGAGATACCCGGCGTGAAGCAGGTGTCAAAGGGTTAAGAGTAGCCTGTATGTCTTGTTCGGGACGGCTGGTTATGCACATGTATAGATTGGAATGCTGCCATCCGATCAGATCATTCACAAAACCCAGAACCTTTTTTCGAGCCGATGGGGTTCCGGTGTTATTGGGTGTTTCGTCCAGCGCATCTACGACGATATATATCGGGACTTGTCCTGGGAGTTCAAGCATGGCCTTGAGGCACTGAGTAAGTGCGGCCTCAGTGGGCTGTTCGGAGCCGTCACGATACGTGGTATATAATTGGGAAAGAACACTCCAGCATCGACCAGAGGCGTTACCAAGTTGCGTGAGAAGCGAAGACAACAAGCCACGAACATCGCGCTTGGCAGCATCCTTGAAATCGAAGTAGTAGTATGCGATCAAGGCCGACTCAGTCTGTTGCATACGCTTGATATCCTCGACGATGGCAGAGCTGATGGACAATATGAATTTCCTATACGAAAAGAGACAGGAAACTGCATACCAAAGAATACTCTTCCCAGAGCCCGCTGCGAAACCAGGAAGGCAATTATTGACCATGAAGGCCGGAAATGTGGGAAAACATACGATTACCGCAGATCCACAATAGGGAACCATTTGTCTTCCAATTTTCAAATGTCCTTCCTTGGATAAACCATGTTGCCGTTCCATCGTGTCGAGTATCGCAAGCAACATTATGGTTGATGGAAGGATTTGGAGGAGAGAGCCATGACCTAAGCTTCTCTCGCGACTGGTTGTCTGTGAGTATCTTTCAGCCTTGACAACTAGTGATGGTAGTATGAGCGATTAACTGACGTTTCAACTGGTCCATCGCTGTTTGGCATGCGGCAGGAAAAAAATCGTTGGTATCAATATTGTGAAGGCAAGAAAGCATCTCGCACCTTCTTTGGTCACTTTCATTTTGTCCTGGACGTCGTGGGCGAGCACCTTGACTTGATGTGTAACCTCCAAATTTCTTGTCGCCGTCATCAGAGCCTCTTCTTTCGTGAGTGTATCCAGCTGTTGAAGCGCGTCCTCGATGTCCGTCCGTCCCACTAAAGTCTTCAGAACTGCTTCTGTTTCATGGTTAGCCAAGAACGGTATATCGAATACACCGCTTACTTATTCGCCTCTCCCTCATGGCCTTTGTCGAAAGGGCGAGGATGACGAGCACTTGAGCCATAATTTTCCCAAGTAGTTCAGTCATCGCAGTCGTGACTTGAATATTGTTGTAGCAGTTGAGGCGTTGGAGGAAAAAATGGATACGCTCAAAGAGACTGAGGAGTGTATCGTAACTCGCGACAACATCCCTCACGGCCTGGGTTGGATGTTACAGGGAAGCGCTCCTGGTAATCATGGAAGGTAACCTACCCCGAGAAGAGCACCAAAACCAATAAAGATGATCTTCGCGGGCGAGAATGACTGAGAGAGGAAGTTGAGATACAATAATGCAGAAGGGGACGCGGATGAAAATGCTCACCAGACCCTCCCCAAGCATCGCAGAAAAAGTAGACAGAACATGGACTATTGGATTTAACCATTCGAGTAGTTTGTCATCACCCTCGCGAGATCTTGTAAGTTCCTGTGCTTTCTCTCGAAGCACATTCGAAATATCATCGGGGGAACTGCAGCGGTCAAGCTGTGCAGAGAAGGGATGTGTGTTTAGGTCCCGTCCGGTGAGCCTCTTGTACTCGTCATACGCAGTTTGGAATATTGGGGTGAGTTTGGAGGAAGACGCGTTGTGCGTCTGGTTGCTTGTGGACATAAGAATATTATCGGGATGGGGGAGGATCCCGTCGTTTGAGAGTTGAGCGCTTGACCTGGAGAGTGAGTTGGTCAACAGCCGACAAATACACAGCCACAGTACAGCCACCAATCAAATGAGGCATTCTCACGGTTATCCTGCTGATAAAGAGCACAGAGAACACACACGTGCAACTGAACGTTGACGAAATTCAAGTGGAGAGCTGTCTAGACGTGAGGGCGATGCACACATCTTGTGTTGAGTGCTTAGTGCAGCCACTGGCAGTGGCAGACCCCCCAAGCGATGAAGGACATTTCTCGGTCACGTGCTCGTGAATATGAGCTAGAGGACTGCACACAGAGGAAGCCGAACATCGTTCACTAAGGCGTGGTATGCCAGTGGGATTCAGAGAAGATGGCATCCGACACGGCAGGACATTTTTGCTAGCACTGGTAGCTCACCGCAATGGGAGGTTAGTTTGAGCCGTGGATGAGACTGAAGTCCTGTGCCACAGGACTTTCCGTACTCATTTGTGACGGAGAGCCCGTAGTACATGATTGACCGTCAATGAAAGGTGTGATACTAGTGGTCGTTTGCCTCGTTGGCAGCTGCAGGCGCGGTGAGGGACCAGGACAGGACTAACTTGAAATTGAACCTGCCACGGCGCCACAGCTCCGAGTCCTCTTCACTCACTCCTCTTCACTCAAAACTTTCGAGTCAGCGAAGGCAGACTCCTGCCCGACTCGGTACCTGCGCATTTTAGTCGCTTTGCGGTCTCTGTTATTAAAATGGGCACCAAGAACGTTACACAACTGCTCAAACCACTACGCCAGTCGATCATCAACAAGGTACCCTACGTTAGCGGGACACTCCAACTTCCGGCCTCTTGTTTCTCACTCTTCTACAAGATCGCCAAAGGTGACCACGCTTCCAGGTTCGCAGACCCTTGATTTCTCCTCATCCGGGAGAGCCTCCCTGACTTGTTAGCATAGACATATCGACCTCGCTCATGCCTCTGTTAACGAGTTAGAGCAACTCGCCCGGGCCTGTGAACCCACGGCTTTTGGCGTAGATGGTGATCATGAGTCCTCTGTCAAGGCTAGTAAAATGGACGTAGAGCGTTTTGTTTCGATGTTGGCACCGGATCATACCAGCTTGGAAAAGCTTATCAAGGACTACCACTTCGAAGGCTTTGAAGCGAGCGAAAAACTTACAATCGAGCTGATTAAACTCAACGTATACGGTACGAATCCCATTTCTACCTGGCATTAACGTTCGCACCCATTATCGACTGTTCCTGCCTAGACAGGGGATCCTTCTCTGATCTTCACGTCTATCCCCCACACCGCGTCGGAGAGAGGATTGGTTCACTCATAATCGTCTTTCCAACACCACATGAGGGCGGGACTTTGCTCTTCACGCACGAAAATAACGAATGGACCTTCGACGGTGGGGCTGAACTCGCCGCCGCACCCGGGCCTTCTGTCGGTTACGTTGCATTTTTCGGCGATGTCTCACACGGGGTCACCCCAGTCCAATCCGGCCATTGTGTCACATTGACATACGAGCTTTATTTCGGTGATGTTGAACTTGTCCCTGCCCCAAGGGACGTCATTCCGCGCGCGCACGAACGCGCTTTCCCTGAAAACTTCGAGGCGTTACTCGAGAACCCAGAGTTCCTCCCATATGGTGGAACTCTGGGATTCGGGCTGAGACACATATACCCGATCGAGGGTAATGTCAAGAGTATCCTTGGCCAGCTGAAGGGGAGCGATGCCGTTGTTTATCGGGGCACCCGTGCTCTCGGATTCGAACCCATGTTGTACTTACTTTACGAGTGGCAGCCGCCCCGCATGGACTCGACTGAAGGTGGACTCATCGATCATCCAATCAGGTTTGGGGACTATGACCCCGTCGACATTACCAAGATGATCCGTCGTAGTGGTGGATTCGTTGTGTGTCGAGACCCGGATTCGTACCTGAATCAGGTCGGTGCGTACGAAAGACCGGAGAAGATAGAGTGGGTCACGCCAAAGACGACGATAAATGAACAGGAGAGCGCATACACCGATTATCAGAAGGATGAGCTCGCGTTTGTATACGGGGACTTGTGCCTTGTCGTGCGTGTTGGGAAAGCAGGTGAAAGGTTAGCATATCCAACGTCTGCGCAGCTGAAATTTTTGTGGGAGCGGGAAGACCGGAAGCTGAGAGACAATGGCCTGGGGCTATCAGCTTTCTGGGACCGCCGCACAGAATGTTGAATGCGTGGGCAAGGGTAACCAAGTAGCTACAAAGATGTTTTTATTAGACCCTTGGTCTTTATTCAATGCCCAACGAGATGTCGCAAGCACCACGACCGAAGGTGGGCTCATCGACCACACAATTGGAGGGATATCAACCTGAAGATTAATATTGAGGTCTCGATATTACTAAAATTGTAATGGGAAGCGTCGTTTGTCAGAATCCGGATTCGTACAGAGACAAGAATCACGCCGGCGATAATGTTCAATGACAGAAGAACAAACTCCTCAGCACGCATTCGTATACAAAAACGTGTGCCTTGTCGTGCATCGGAAAAGCCGTCAGCTTTCGCAGCTTTGAATGTGCGAGAAGTGGTGAAGCACGTTGCTACTACAGTAACCATTAATTTTCAAATATTCTGCAGATAAAGAGCCTGTCTCAATCTCAATATTTACGACTTTAATTTTGCGAACAGAATCCTGATTAGATAAGCAGTGCCCCGGTCATGTGCTCGAATAGTGTGTGAATGAATGACTCCGCAACCGCGCACCTCTGCTCATCAATAATTTACGCAGAGACCATGCCAGCAGAAAGGAAACACATTTCTGACCTTGCCTCATTTCGATACACCCAAGTAAATCCCAAGCGCTCCGCGAAGCGAGATCTTAGCCTCTCTGTATGCGATCCAGAATCGGCAACGAGTGTCCTGTCACGAGAAATCAAAAGCAACCCCACCGAAGAAATCAAGACGGACTATACTGAATGTGAATGAATACGCGACCTGAAATTCCCTGCAGAGGACTAACCACGGTGTCTATTTTACTCAAGGTGACATCTACTACCCGTTGACCAGCTCCGAACGCGACGTGTTCCGCACAGAGGCCGGAAAACGCGTCCCACCGCATCACTGGGGAGTATATGACCTGATCCGAGAGATCCCCGCGGGGAAGGTATCAACGTACAAGGACGTCTGCGCAGCTCTTGGTGAAGGTTCGCCGCGCTCCGTGGGTGGCGCACTTCGTAACAACCCCTTTGCGCCACACATCCCATGCCACCGTGTCATCGCATCGAGCTTCTTCGTGGGCGGGTTCAAGGGCGAGTGGGGATCATCAGCGCGGGGACAAGGCGATGACGACGTCGAGAGGAAGAAAATCGGAAGGAAGAACTGGCACAAGTCGTTCAGAGGAGGCGGGATCGGCCCCTTGCAGAATGAGAAGCTTCGTATGCTCGTTCACGAGGGCGTTGACTTTGGTAGGGATGGAAAGGTGTTGGTTAGTCGGGATGCTGTGTGGCAGTTTGGTGGCAGGCCGGGTGAAGACGAGTAGGGCGGGTTGAAAGATGTGCTACAGTAGGTAGCAAGTGATCGCTTGCCGACATTTAAGAATCCTATAGGTTGAGAATCTCGGATCTCGCGACTCGAGAACTTACACGTACGGAGCTCGGGGAATGCCGGTACGGGTACCTAGCCACAACTATACAATTCATTCACACGACGACTTCCACCTCCTGACGATCCCGTCAAGTCAAATTACTGTCAACATCGCCTTAAACACGCCATGGAAAACGATCAGGTGCGTCGAAGAATGATGGAAATACAGCTCTGTTGATTCATGTGCATTATTAAAAGGGCCTCCTTGTTGATCTTTATGTGCCCCGCAAGTGTGCGGCGACAAGTGAGCGCCTCACGTCCTTGATGAATATGTATGCGACATTGTGACTGACGAACCTTTTCCTTAAGACCGCCTCATTACCTCAAAAGACCACGCATCAGTGCAGATTGTGATCGCCGACGTGGACGCCAATGGCCTTGCGCTCCCTACTTCAACCTCGTTTGCACTCAGCGGCCAGGTGCGCGCCCAGGGCGAGGGCGATGACTCATTGAACCGGTTGGCCACGAAAGCAGGACGTAAGCTCAAAGTCGTCATCCTCGCTGCGGTGGAACTGTCATTGACTTTCCTATCTCTTAGTGCTGCGTAATGTATGGAGCTACTCAAAATGATTCGCCGGTCTTTCCTTTGGAGAGTGTAGTCACGCTGTGTACTAGAAGCTATATTTTCATTCACACATGACACTCTTGATATTACCGAGAGCGAGAGCCGTGCCGTGCCGTGCTTGCCAGTGTTCACCAGATTCGAGTCACGTGCACCGCCCGCAGCAACACGGCGCCGGGTTGGCCGGGTGTTGGAGCAAGCGAGGGATCCAGATTGGATTGAAATGATATGGACAGCAGCGTACTCTCCGTCGTATCCGTGTGTTAACCCTCCCATTGCGTGGCACTGTAAACCCCACTCTTACTACTCTTCGCTAGTCAGACTCAATGGTCGAGATAAAGCGAGAAGTTACTGACTCCCCGACCCCTCACGGGGTGGACGAGGCAAAGTACAGGTTGGTCTACACAAAGTCCAAGGTGTACGTCAACCCAACAGCATACGCTCGCGACAATATTCCCGGATTTGCGGCCATCGTAAAACGCGTGCGGATACCATTAGCTTCTATCCAATTTGTGTTGACACCCATGCAGGAGGCACTCACCTCGACGTATCTTCTTGCGTGGATCCCAGAGAGTCTCCTGACGGAGAAGGGTCAAGATGAATGGAACAAGTTTCTCAAGACAGAGGAGCGACCCTTGGCGGGCGATGAGGACGAAGGTATGTCCCCCGTTGCTACCTACTTGAGCTTGTTGAACAGCTTATTCTAGATGGCGTTTTGATCGACTTGCCGACACAGAGGCCAGAGTCATACGCCTTTTCTGTTCCATTGACTTCAGTGTATTCTCTTATTGTTCAACCCCCTTCGTTATCTTCCTGGTGTAAGCTCTTTCTCTGCCCATTTTCCCTACCGCACTTGACCTCTTTGTTTAGACGGTTCCATCGGCATCAATCTCATCAGCGGCTCCACCCTTCCAACCCTCTACTTCCACGATGACGAGTCGCACTCTTTCACCATACCATCCAAGTCCTCGTCATCACCCGGCGCGTCAACTTCTTATCCCCCTCCCCCTTCTCTTGCTGCACAGGCTGCTACCGGAAGGCCCATAACATCATGGGGTGGCGAGGACCTCCTCTCTCGCCTACGTTCGTATGCCTCTCTCCTCCGTTCCAACCTTCAATCTACCCTGTATCTTGTCGATCCCTCCAAGGCGGATATCGAGGTGCATTCAACGCAACTCTTCTCTGACGACGCGGTCGACGAGATACTGGCTCGATCGTCCTACACCAATTCCTATTCACCTGTACCAGCACATCGTCGGCCGCGCCCTCAGTCCGCTGGCGGTGCCCCTCCAAACCCATATTCCCAATACTCCTCCGTCCTACATCGCTCGATGCCCATACCGCCGGGTCCCTCATCGCAAGCGCGCGCCGCACTCCTGCAGTCCTTTGCGAACATCACGCGAGCGACCAGACACGCCGCGCAGAACATCCTCTCTCACCCTCTCGCAAAGCCGATCGTACCCCATCTGCCCGACCCGGTCAAGTCCCTCGTGAGCGCCAATGGCGACCTCGAATGGGGCAGTTGGGTGGAAAAGGGTGGTGTCGGGGAGTTTGAAAGTGCGCGCGTATATCTCGCGCGCTGGGCACGCATCGTCGCGGAGGAAGGCGAACGCGCGCGGCGGCGCGAGGCGCAAGCTATCCCCGCGAATGCGGCGGCGTCTGCGACTGAGACGGGAGAGTTGGGCATATTTGAACTCTTGCACTCGACGGCGAATCTGCCGACACCAAAGTCGTCGAGGGACCCGAAACACCCTGTAGGGGTGGAGGTGTTCGGCGAATGGTTCACGCCCGATGGGCGCCCGCTTATCACTATGGAAGAGCTGCGCATGGAGATTTTCAGGAGGGGGGTGAGCGATAGGGATGGCGCGAGGAGGAAGTTATGGCCTTACCTCCTTGGAGTATATGCGTGGGATGTCACTGAAGAGGAGCGACAAAGACTTTGGGAAGTCAAAATGTGGGTAAACACTCCTCCGCTTGTGCGTTCTTGACAGATATTTGGCAGGAAATGGTATCATGAGATCAAGGACGAGTGGTTTGGAAAGCCGGAAGTCTATGAACGGCAGGATGTCGTGGAGGTAATGCAGTCGCCCCTTTTGCGTCGCGTTGCGCATCGCTTGACCGTTGTTGTTACAGGAACGCCATCGTATAGACGTTGACTGCAGGAGAACGGACCGTACCCACCCACTCTTCGCTAATCAGACGTCCTCGAACACGTCTCTCGACCCAGAGAAGCAGGAATATCAACGTTACTCCACAATCTCACCGACGCCGATCGAGGCTGACGCCCAGTCACCGTCCAATGAGCATATCGACAGGCTGGCCTCTATTCTTTTGACGTACAACTTTTATGAGAAGGATTTGGGTGCGCTGTTCTTTCCCTTGATTTTCAGGAAGGTGTCAGCGCTGACATGTAGGGTGCGAAGGGTACGTGCAGGGGATGTCGGACCTCTGCGCGCCCCTTTACGTTGTCGCTGGTTCGGACGAGCCTCTGACATTCTGGTGCTTCGTGGAGGTAATGAATCGAATGGTGTGTGTGAGAGCTCGTCTGCACGCGCAAGAAACACATGTACTGTTTGTAGAAAGAAAACTTCCTCCGGGACCAGAGCGGTATGAAGAAGCAGCTGTCGACACTGCAGCAACTTTTGCAAGTCATGGACCCAGAGTTGTATCGACACTTTGAGAAGACGGAGGGATTGAACCTATTCTTCTGCTTCCGGTACGATTCCATCTCACTGCATGGGGCCGTGTCATTTGTTGACCAAGTTGCGGGCTGGCAGTTGGATTCTTATCGCGTTCAAGCGCGAGTTTCCGTTCGAGGATGTCTTGCGTTTGTGGGAGGTCCTGTGGACGGATTACTACACGAACGGAATGGTGCTCTTCGTCGCGCTTGCCGTGCTCGAGTCCCATCGCGACGTCATCCTCCGGTATCTCGTCGAATTCGACGAGATCTTAAAGGTCCGTTCTTCACCTCCATCTTCTCGCCGCTCTCCCCGTCCCTCCTCTCCGAAAACTGACTTTGTCTGTGTTGTATTGCTTTCAGTACTGCAATGAACTCAGCATGACCATCGAACTCGACACCACGCTCGCACAGGCCGAAGTCCTCTTTCTGTCCTTCCAGCAATTGGTCGTGGACATGGATCGCCGTCGTATCGAGGCGCGTCATTCCGCGGCCAAGGACGGCCTCCGCCATCGCAGGAGGAGTGCGGCGGCGGCACCACAGGTTGTGTTCCCGGAACTGAGTGAGGAATTGCGGGAGCTGTTGGTGGCGCGCCGTCCGTCGTAATTCAAAGTTTGTAGACCTGTCTGTTATTAGAATTGTTTGCTGGTGATGGGCCACATCATTCTGTGATTTATATACGAGATCTGTACACACACACCCCGATCTATCATTCCACAGAGTAGATCTTATTGTGGACGCGGCGACACTCTCCCTCTAACGGGACGCCTTCAATTGCGCAACAGACGGTCAGATAAAATGCATCGGATGCACTACCGACATCGCAACCCATAATGGTAGGAGTGCTAGCTAACGAGGTATAGTTGGAGCT